>Ga0181530_10000016_pt1 | contig 202517 bp, 162 predicted proteins | sample PEATcosm2014_Bin_42_FD_119769 | JGI IMG/M metagenome (GOLD analysis project Ga0181530, IMG submission 119769) | Peatland microbial communities from MTU Mesocosm Facility, Houghton, MI, USA - PEATcosm2014_Bin10_60_metaG | ecosystem: Environmental > Terrestrial > Soil > Wetlands > Peat | place... | reverse complement strand
CGTCGCGCCCGTCGTCCATGTATTTGCGTGGTCATCGGTAATCGACGAGATTGTCGCTGCGCTGGGATGGGTGATGGTGAGTTTCATCAGGTTGCCAGGCAGGGTGGGCGGCACGGTGACCTTGAATGGGCCGGTTAATACGTCCGAGCCTGTGCCGAGCGCAACCGTGTCCTTCTCGTGAATGACACACGGATGCGTGGCATCGCAGTCGGGCCAGATGTAGGTGGTCGGGTAGGTCGTACGCAGCTCCACGCCGACTGCAGACCATGCACCTGAAGTTATGGCGACGGAGCAGGAGAGGCTTCCCGCGGCCGCGGCGGTGTTGTCACAGGCCGCGCCGGCGACGCCGCTGCTCGATGACCCTGTACGAGACGCATTTTCTAAATTGCCAGTTCCCGCAGCGGGTATGCCGGAATTGCCGAGGCTGGAAGTTACTGCCACCAGCCAATCGTTCGGGTCTCCAGTGGCGATGGTTAAGCCGGGAGCCGTGCTGGTTCCAGTTGCGGTTCCAGTGATCCCGATCGCCGCGATCCCCGAGTATTCTTCCGCACTCAGGTTGTACAGCGTGCTCTGAGTGAAATTGGGAGTAACGCTCGTCAGCGCTGCGCAATCCCGGCAGATCAGAATGGCTGAGCAAGACCCAGCACCGCAAACCTGGGCATAGGGGAAGAAGTAGGAGCTGGCGGCACTGCCGACGACTTTGTTGATCGAAGCCGAAGCGTTGGACCACGTAAGCCCCGCAATGACGGTATTTCCCGCAGTCGTGGATGCTGCAAGCGTACACGCCGAACCCGAAGAACCTGAGGTCTGGCTGCAAATGGTATGCGACGCGGGCACGAAACCAATGGGAGCCGTCACGTTGAAGGTTCCGCTTATGGCGCCTGTAAGTCCGGGGCTCGAGGCAGTTAATGCGTATCCGGCGCCCGCATTATTGATGCTGATGCCGGAGAATGTCGCGACCCCATTGATCGCGTTGACGGACATTGTGCCAGACAGCATTCCGCTGTTTGGGTTCGCCCCGATCGCGAGCGTCACCGTATTGGTCGCTGAGGTTTGCGGGTTGCCGCCTGCATCTTCAATGGCTACGGCAACCGCGGGTGAGATGGGAGATCCCGCAACAGTGGCTGATGGCTGCACGGTGAAGACCAGTTGAGTGGCTGTGTTGGAAGTAATGGGCAGCTCCCAATTCGCGGGTGCAGCCGAAAGTGTGGGCTGAAATGGACTGTTTGTTGGAAGCAGCGAAAATATCTGGGCAACATTGGCCGTCGGCTGACGGAGGATGTTGACGATGGCTCCCACCGTATCGGTCGGGGCCGGGCTGCCTGAAATAGTTGCCAGGGTGAAGAGTTGGCCGCAAGGGCTACCGTCCCCTGCCACGCCACCAGCCGAGTTGACGCAGGCAGCGATGATGTCGCCAAGTGTCTGAAGCGCAACGCTGGATGCAGAGTATCCGGCGGGCAACGCGGGACCGGGCACAGTTCCGCTGGTTATATCGGTATATTCGTTGACAACTGAGAATCCCGTTTGCAACAGCGAAAGGTCGCTGGAGCCTGATCCCACGTTTTCGTACGAGCTGATGAAGTTCGACAACGCAGCAATCGTGCCGATGGTTGTCAACTCGTTCAGAACAATGTAAGTCGACGAGGACAGACTGCCGCATTGCCCCAGGGCGGCCATCAGCGAAAGGTTGGCATTCGTGCCGGAGCCCAAGCCGGGATTCCCGCCAGCGCCGACCAGGTAGACCTCCGAAGCCGCTGTAGGGCAACTGTAGTCGCCAGTGATTGTGAAGGAACCAGCGAGCAGGGTGTTGTTGGCGTTCCCTGCATTCGCATTACTATTCATTGCCCCCGTGCCATCGCTGGTGGTCACGGTCGCGCTCATCAGCGGCGTCGCCGCGGACCCGTCTCCAGTTGATCCAACCGCGTACAGTTGAATCGAAGCGCCGCTTACAGGTTGCTGACCCCCGAAAACGGAGCCGGTAAGGCCACTTCCCCGAGATACAAAGGAATCCCCGTGGTTCCCGCACCCGATGAAACCAAACGAAAACATGAGAAGAACCGGAATGCGCGCAGACCAGAACAAAGCAGGCACGGAAGAGACACGGCGAATCACCTCAACGCAATTGTCTGGACAATTCATCCAGTTCTTCATCCAAGGCCTCCAGGAAGATGCGTCCACCAAGAATGAGGGGGGAGAGATTTAGCCGATCCGAGAGATCAGGGTCGGGAATCCCACATCGATAGCGGGCTTAACATGTTTGCTTTGGCTGAGGCTTGCCTACATGATCTTAGACGACCCAGATGCGAACATTCGTACATTCGTTGCTTGGATTGAGATTAAGAGAACGTGCTGTCCGGCTATCCCTGGCGAACCGGCCAACCCAATCAAAGAGCCTGGACGCGTCGCGCGGACTGTTGACCACGGCCCAACGTGACTTTTGTCATGTACCCAAAAGCAGATTCTTCGCGCATTGTTGAGAGACAGGGCAGAGAACCCAACATGGGCCTATGGCCGGCTTTGACCGGCTCATAGAGCACCATCAGATTTTGAAGCGAAACATTTCCCCCAGGGCTGCGCATCCTCGAATGGTCTTGAGAACCGCTGCCGCGAAGGACACGCGGCGAGCAGCGGCAACAGGATCGTCGAGCGGAAGGCGGCGCATGCACTCCCCCCACTCGCGTCACGCATTGCAATCAGGCGTCCATAAGCACAAAGAATCCTGGATCGTTGTCTGCGCACTCGTTCTTCTGCCAGTATTCGCGGGGCTGGCGGGTTGCACGAAGGCGTTCCCAACCATCAAAGAGGTTGCCGCGCCGACGATCGGCAACTTTTCCGCGAGCCCGGCGTCGATTATCGCGGGCACAAGCACCACGTTGAATTGGGCCACTTCGGGAGCGACCGGCGTCGCTGTTACGCCGGGGACTTTTGCGTCAACATCGGCGAGCGGATCGGTGGTTCTGAGCCCGGCGTCGACGACCACGTACACGCTGACTGCCACGAACACCACGGGCACGGCGACTTCGACGGTGACCGTGATGGTGACCCAGCCGAGCCTGCCAACGATCAGCTCGTTCACGGCAAGCCCAACGAGCATTACGCTGGGCGGGATCAGCACGCTGAGCTGGGCGACGTCCGGCGCGACGACGCTCAATATTGCGCCGGGGAATCTTGCGTCGACCTCGGCCAGCGGCACAGTGAACGTGAGCCCGGAGACGACGACCACTTACGTTCTGACGGCGACCAACGCGGCGGGATCGGTGACAGCTTCGGCGAAAGTGACTCTGACGTCGTCCGGCGGGCCGTTGAGTATCACCACCACAAGCTGCCCGGGAGGAACGCAAAACACAGCGTATGCGGGCTGTACGATTGCCGCGACGGGCGGGACTCCGCCTTACAGCTTTTCAGTCGACGATAGCGGCAGCTATCCTCCGCTGCCCGAGGGTATGTCGCTGGACGCGTCGTCTGGGCAGATCACGAGCCCGTTGATCGGCGGCCAGGGAACGTACATTCCCGAGATTGTGGTGACGGATGCCACGAGCGCGACGGCGAAGGCGCAGATCAGCTTCGCCATCAACGGCAGCAATGCGTTTCTCAAGAACGTTTTTACGGCCGCTTCCATCTTTCACCATCGCGTGGATGCAGCGACAACGAACCTGCCCGTGGATACGTCTCCCGCGGCGCCGATGTACAGCGGCTATTTGCCTGAGACCATCAAGCCATTCTTCGGGAACAATTCGAATGCGCCGTTCCCCAATGGAATTCCGGCGATCGAGGTGCCGTATAACCAGCCCGACGTTTCGGTAACGACCACGGTGTATCAGTCGTACTTTACTTCGGGTCCGATTCCGGCCTACGCGCCGGTGGAGGGCACAAGCAACTCGTCGGGAGACCGGCACGTGCTGGTGTACCTGGAACCGGGCAACGGAAATAATCCAGGGCTCTACGAGATGTGGCAGGGTGTTTATCTTGACGGGCCGTGGACAGACTCGTCGAACGCGGAGTGGCCCAATGTGGCGACAGATGCGCTGACGCCGCAGGGACAGGGGACATCGGATGCCGCGGGCCTGCCGGTTGCGCCGCTGCTGGCGAATGCAGATGAGGTGATCGGAACGGGCACGCCGACCGCACCGAACGGCACAGTTCAGCATCCCATTCGATTTACGCTGAACCATATGCTGAATTACTGGGTGTGGCCGGCCACGCAGACGGCAGGCGTGGGAAGCTGCGTAGCCAGCGGTTCAGGGGGCACGATTCCGACGGAATCAGAGATTTCGCAGGCCACGCCACCCTCGAGTTGCACGATGAGTGGGGCGGCCGGCGAGATTTACCGGCTGAAGGCGTCCGTGACAACTCCCGCGTGCGCGGCCACGAGCCCGCAAGCGGCCATCATGATTACCGGGTTCCGGAATTACGGGATCATTCTGGCCGACAACGGAGACAGCGGGGGGCTGATCGGGACGCCCGACGCGCGCTGGAACGACGCCGATCTCTCGTGCTTGACGAGCCTTACGCTCTCGGACTTTGAGCCTGTGAACGTGTCGAGCCTGATGGTGACCAACGACAGCGGGGCGACCAGCCGCTAGGGTCTACCGAGACCTATGGACAGGCCGCGTAAATTTGTGTCGGAGGGCTAGTGCGCTGGGGGAACGTAGTCGGTGGGCAGGGCTGAGCCTGAGCCAAAGAAGAAGTCCTCCATCTGTTCGACGAGGAATTGCTGCGCCTGCGGCAGCCATGGCTGGAGGCGGTACTCGTTCAACAGCATCTTCTGGCGGCCGAGCCACTCGTCCCAAGCCGCTTTGGAGACGTTCTTATAGATCTTCTGGCCAAACTCCGAGTCGAAGGGCGGCTCGTCAAGGCCCTCCATTTCCTTCTTGTAGCGAACGCAAAAGACGGTGTGCGCCATAAAAATTGCTCCCAGATGCCATTGTAATTGGATGACCGGGACGGGCCTGGCTTGTGGCGGCTGGCTTCCCTTGCCCGCGGCCGGCGTTCGGCTTTCCCGCAACGAATTTCAGCCTGAGCAAATCTGACCAGACCGGATCTCTCGATTTGGACCACAATCGTATTGGCGCTTGATCTGCCCCCCGGAAGCGGTCAAATTTCGAGCGAGCTCAGAACGAGCGGCTTGGTCCCAAAGGAGCTTCCATGTCCGATACGAATGTGTCTGGCGTCAATGCGTCTGGCCTCTCTGACAACGCCGCCGGCGGTCTTTCCTACATCACGATCATTCCGGCAATTCTGTTCCTGATCGTTGAGCCCTACAAGAAAAGCGCCTTTGTCCGCTTTAACGCCTGGCAGTCGATCTTCTTTTATGTTGCCTGGGCCGTGGTGCATATTCTGGTCGAGATCGCACAAAATCTTGTTCCGACGGTCGTCTTCCTCACCTTGTCCTTGTGGCAATTTGTGGATCTGGCCTTCTTTGTCGTGCTGGTGATCGTATTTATCAGCGCTTTCAACGGCAAGCGCTTTATGCTGCCCATCATTGGCGGACTGGCAGAGAAGCAAGCTAACCGGTAGCTGCCCCCCAACAGCACCGGGTGCAGGAACGGCCTCCGCATGGAGGCCGTTCCTGCGTGTCCCAACTGCCCTTCCTGGCCCAGTCTTGCCCGCTCGCGGACTCGGCTCCGCGTTGTCGCGCAGAAATTCTCTTGACAAGCGGGTGGGCGGCAGGTTGTTCTATCTCCACCTGAAGTTTGCGGTCCGCGGCGAAACAGGATTTCCGCACATCGGCCGTAAGCGAACATGAAGCGCCACTCCCCCAATATGGTTTTTCTCGAAAGGAGTTGCAATGGCCGATCCGAATCCACCAGTAGTCAGTTCAGGACTGTCAGACAATGCCGCCGGGGCGCTTGCCTACGTCACGATCATTCCGGCGATCATCTTTCTGCTTTTGGAGCCGTACAACAAGAAGCAGTTTGTCCGCTTCCATGCCTGGCAGTGCATCTTTTTGTTCATTGCCTGCATCGTGGTCGAAATCATTCTTGGAATGATCCCGATCGTGGGCTGGATCATCCTTCCGTTCTTTGGCCTCGGGGTCCTGGTGCTGGTCATTTTCCTCATCATCAAGGCCTCTCAAGGAAAGAAGCTGGTGCTCCCTGTGATCGGTCCCTTTGCCGAGAAACAAGCTGGGGCATAGGCAGACCAAGTTCAAAGAAGGAAGCAGGCAGGCGCGTTGCTGAACTCAGCGCCGCCTGCTCTTTTTATTTCTTCGCTTTCCCGCTTTCGCGGGCGGCGATGTGTTTTTGTGCTTCCTTTTCTTCGCCTTTGAAGGTGGCGCGGCAGCCCTCTTGCCGGTGAGCGGCAATTCCTCTTCGACAAGTGCAAACTGAAGCTTGCGTTCCTGCGCGAGGACGCGGTCGAGGATCACTTGCACGCGGTCGCCTGCGCGGAAGCGGCGGCCTGAGCGCTCGCCGACGATTTCGTGCGTATTTTCGCGCCAGGTAAAGCGGTCTGCGCGCAGAGTGTCGATGGGGACAAGACCCTCAACGAAGAGATCGGTGAGCTCGACAAAGAGACCGTACTTGGCGGGGTTCAGGATGAGGGCGGCGAATTCGTCGCCCACGCGGTCCTGCATGAAGCGAACCTTTTTCCACTCCACCAATTCGCGCTCGGCTTCAGCGGCGCGGCGCTCGGTGTAGCTCGTTTCCTCGGCGATCTCGGCCAGTTCAGCTTCGGGGATGGGGGGATCGATGGGTAGGTTTCGTCTCATCGTGGTTTCGTGTGGACGGGACACCGCGATTTTCGGTCGTGCCTCATTGGGGTGCGACCAGGGCGAGCTGAGGCGTGAGGCGGTGATGGTGCGATGGCCGGGGACTCCGGCGCGGAGAACCGTTTTCGCGATGCGGTGCACAATGAGGTCGGGATAGCGGCGGATGGGCGAGGTGAAGTGAGTGTAGGTGGGCGCGGCCAGGGCGAAGTGGCCTTCGTTGACCTCGGAGTAGCGCGCCTGGCTGAGCGAGCGCAGCATCAGGTAGCTGAGGATGCGCTCCTCCGGCTTGCCCTCGATCCGCGCGGCGAGCTTCTGATACATGCGGGGAGTGACGGCTATATCCTCGGGCACCTCGTGCTGGCGGGGATTGCGGCCCTGGCCGTGGGATTCGCGGCGCTCGGCGCGGGTGACCACGCGCTTCACGGGGAGCGGTCCAAGACCAAGCGAATAACCAAAGCCGGCGGCGAGCTCTTCAAACTGGATGACGCGGCGCGGATCGGGCTTCTCGTGAATGCGATAGAGCGAAGGGACGCCGAGGTCTTCAAGCCAGACGGCAACGCATTCGTTGGCGGCAAGCATGAACTCCTCGATGAGCCGGTTTGCCCAGGTGCGTTCAGCGCGGGTGACGCCGCGCATCTGGCCGTGTTCGTCGAACTCGATGACCGGCTCGGGCAAGTCGAAGTCGATCGAGCCTCGCTCCTCGCGGCGCTGATTCATGAGCACGGCGAGGCGCTTCATTCTCTCGAATTCGGGAACGAGTGATGCATAAGCGGCGCGCGTCTCCGGATCGCCTTCCAGAATCGCGGAGACCGCAGTGTATGTCATACGCGCGGCGGAGCGGATGACGCCTTCGACGATCTCGAAGGCCTCGATGTTGCCCGCAGGGTCGAGTTGCATGATGCAACTGAGCACGAGGCGGTCTTCGTTGGGGCGCAGGCTGCAGATGTCCGTCGAGAGCTCCTGCGGCAGCATGGGGATGGCGCGATCGGGAAAGTAGACGCTGGTGCCGCGGATGCGGGCTTCGAGATCGAGAGCCGAGCCGGGACGGACGTATTCGGACACGTCGGCGATGTGGACCTGGAGCTCATAACCGCCATCGGCGCGCTCGCGGACAAGGACGGCGTCGTCGAAGTCACGCGCCGTTTCGCCGTCGATGGTAACGACGGGGAGCGAGCGGAAATCGGCCCTGAGGGCGGCGGCGTTTTGGTCGAAGTGCGCGACGCGGCGGGCTTCGGCCAGAACGGCGTCGGGAAAGATGCGCGGGAGCTGGTGCTTGCGGATCATCATTTCCACGTCGACGCCGAAGTCGTCGGGCGAGCCGAGAATCTCAATGATGCGGCCGATGGGTGGCCGCGTGGGCGTGGGCCAACTGGTGATCTCGACGTCGACAACGATTCCTTCAAGGCTCTCCGGGCTTTCAGGTTTTGGAGAAGAGTGTGCCTCGCGACCGAGCACTCGATGCGGCGTTGAGGGTCCGGCGGGGGGCGGGATCTCCGCGCCGGGAGGAATCACGATGGGCTGCGTCATACGGTCATCGAAGGGAATGACGACATTGCTGCGCCCGCGATCGGGACGCGCGATACGAAACGTTCCGACGACGGTGGGGTTCGACCGCTCGAGAATCCGCACGATGCGGCCCTGCTGGCGTCCATCGGCCTTGGGAGGCTCGGCCTCGACCAAAACCTGATCGCCCTGCATGGCGGCGTTGATCTCATTGGGCGGAATGAAGATGTCCTGCACCGCAGGAACCGTCTTTGAGCCTGCTGCGGAGGGTTTCCGGTTGGGGCGGACAAAGCCGTAGCCATCGCGGTGAAGATCGAGGCGGCCGGCGACGAGATTTTCGGTGACTGCGGGCCGGGAAGCAACGCGAGGAAGGCGCCAGTGCTCGCGGTCGAGCTGAATGAGCTTGCCAGCCACCGTGAGCCGGGCGAGGTGCTCGAGAAGGAGACGGCGTTCGCGCCCGCCGCCGAGCGAGAGTTCGCGGACCAACTGCTTGTATCCGGCCTTTTGGCCGGCTGAGGCGGCGATCCGGGCGAGCAACTCGCGATCGGTCATACGCCAAGATTAAGCCAAGTCGATAGCCTTGGACCGTCCGGCGGGCAGAGACTGCACAGAAAACACAGACTTGCCGTAGAATGGGGGGGTACGCGTGGTCCTGGCGGAGCCGGAAGATTGATTCGTCCGATTCCCGGCCGCACAGGAGATGGCCGCGGCGAGTGCTGCAACGGCGAGCGGATTTACATTTTTTGGGTGCGAGCCTTTGGCCTTGCCTTGGCATCCCCAGTCCTCAGCGGACAGAAAAGGAAGAAACCCTTGAGCGCAATGTGGAAACCAAGCCAGACTGGATCGACGTCCCCAACTCCAACGCCGGAGCCGCCGCGCACTGCGCCTCCGGCGATTACACCTGAAACTCCCGCCCGTCTGCAGGCCGGCGCCGCGGATCAAGCCACGCTCGGCAAAGGTCTGTTCATCAAAGGCGAAATCAGCGGTTCCGAGTCTTTATACATCGACGGCAAGGTGGAGGGCGCGATCACCCTCCCCGGCAACCGCGTGACCATCGGGCGCAACGGCCAGGTGGCGGCCAACATCACCGCTCGCGAAGTTGTCGTGCTGGGCAAAGTGCGCGGCAACGTCTCCGCCACCGACCGCGTGGACATCCGCGCGGAAGGATCGCTGCACGGCGACGTAGCGGCGGCGCGGATCAGCATTGAAGACGGCGCGTTCTTCAAAGGCGGCATCGACATCCGCAAGCCCGACGCAAAGCCGATTCAGGCCACCGGGACTTCGGGACCGGTTGCAGTTCCCGGCCCGGCCCCGTCGATACACGAAGCGCACAACCAGGCGTAGCCCAGCGCTTGCCTGCGCGGCGGTGAATTCACGCATCAAGCACAAGCGCTTCGCGTCACAGGGAGCGCTTGTGCTTTTTTGAGGCGTGCAGAAGCGCGGGTCCGTCTTGCTCAGTCCGCGCAGGGCCGGATACGGCGAGATTTCAGCCGAGCCGCAGGCGACGCATGGTGACCCTGGGCAGCGCCGAGCCGGATCGATCGAGAACCCACATGGTAATGACGGTCCAGGCCACGGCGCCCCCGAAGAGGATAGCCGTGTCAGCGATGGAGCGGGAGTGATGTAACTGGGCCAGGCGCGGCAGATGGTGGAACAGGGCGAACAGAGCCCAGGCAGCGAACCCGGCTCCCGCGCCACCCGCGCAGGCGCCAAGCAGACAACGGCCCATCTCGGCGTAGTCGAGGCTGGCAAGAGAGACCATGCGGCGCTTGTGCAGGAGCACGGCAATGGTGAGGGTCTGCAGCGCGATGCCGATGTCGGAGGCGAGAGCCAGGCCCATGGCCCCGCGCCAGTGGAAGAGCAAGTCATAGATTGGCAAGGAGACGACCGTGACGATGGTGCTGGCGATCATGGGCACGAAGGTGTTTCCGGCTGCGAAGAAAGCGCGCGAGTAGATGGCCTGCGCCGACCAGAGGAACAAGGAGACCGAGAAGACGGCGAAGTAGGCGGAGCACAGACGCGCATCGTCCGCGGAGAAACGCCCGCCGGTGAAGACCAGATCGATGGCCGGCCAACCCAGCGCCACCATGATGGAGGCGCCGAGAAGGCCGAGGGCGGCCACGCGGGAGACAGAGTCGGCAACGCCGGTGGCGAATTCGTAGCGGCGATCGCGCGTCCACAGGCTGGCGAAGAAGGGCATGGAGGCGGCGCCGGCGGCCTGGGCGAGAACGGACATGGGAGCGGTGAAGACCTGCTTGGCGTAGCTCATCAGCGAGACAGCGCCGCCGATGCTTGAAGCGAAGTGAGCGATGATCCAGTTGTCGGCGGTGACCAGGGAGACGCCGGCCATGAGCGGCAACGAAAGGCGGACCCATTCGCGCAGGCCCTCATCGTGCCAGTCGAGAATGAAGTGATACCGCGTGCCGGCGCGGTGCGCGAAAAACCAATTCAGCAGGAACGGACCCAGCACGGCTCCGCCCACGGTGCCGATGGCCAGCGATGGGACGCCCATTTTCCTGACGAGCAGCAGGCCGCCGACGATGGTGCCGAGACCGTAGATGAGCGGCGCCACGGCCTGCACATTGAACTGCTTGCGCACCAGCAGAACGGCGCCGAAGACGCCGCCGGCAAAAAAGCACAACTGCGCGGGAAGCAGGATGCGCGTAAGCAGCACGCAGAGATCGGCTTTGTTCTGATTAAAACCGTTGAACCACCAGCGCACATACCAGGGGGCGAAGATTTCAGCGAGCACGATGGCCGCGCCCAGCACGAGATACATAGTGGTGAGGATGACGGAAAGCGAGCGCTCACCTTCGGCGTCGCGGCCTTGTTCGCGATACCGAGTGAGGATGGTAACGAAGGTGATGGAGGCCGCTCCGCCGACGAGGAAGTAGGAGATCATGTCGGGCAGGACGAAGGCGGCATTGAGAGCATCGGCCTCCATGCCGCGCCCGAAGAGCCAGACGATGTATTTGACCCGGACAAGGCCGATGATGCGCGACAGGACAGTGGACACCATGAGCACGACGGTGGCGGAGAAGATGCTGTGCTTGTGAGAAGGGTACAGGAGGCCGCGCACGCGCTCCCACCATGGGCGCGGCGCCGGCTGAGATTCTACCTCGGCGGCGAGTTCCAGCTGCTCAGGGTCACGGTCTGAGGGCAGTGTGGTCACTGCTGTCGATTCTACCGGGGCTGCGGCAGAGGGGATGTGGATGTTCAGACGGCGCGAGTATCCTGTTCCAATGTGCTACTGCGTGCGCCGGGCTTTCGCCTGCGCCCTGCTAGGGGCGCTTTCCGGAGTGGTCGCTTCGAGCCAGACGATTCACTCACGCGGCGGATTCACCCTTCCACCTCCGCCAGATGTCGAGGCCGTTCCGGTCACGGACGATTATTTCGGGACAAAGATCCTGGACAACTACCGCTGGCTCGAAGATGCCAACAGCCCCGAGACCAAGGCTTTCATCGATGCCGAAAATGCTTACACCCAGCGCTACATGGAGCAGGCGCGCATCCGACCGCAGATCACGAACGATATGGACGCGCTGGAGCACGTGAGCACTTTTAAGGTGCCCATCGAGCGCGGGAGTGATTTGTTTTTCGAGAAGATGCTAGCCGGCGAGGACCAGGCATCCATCTATGTGCGCCACGGCTGGACAGAGAAAGACAAGCGGCTCATCGATCCGGCGCAGCTCAGCCGCGATCCCAACACTTCCGTTGACCTGGAAGACGTGTCGCGCGATGGAGCGCTGGTGGCGTACGACGTGCGCCAGGGCGGCGCGGATGAAAGCACGGTGCGGATCTTCGACGTGAAGACGGGTAAGACGCTCGAAGACGAGCTGCCCAGCGGAATCTACCTGAACGTTGCCTTTACGCCGAACGGAAAAGGGCTCTATTACTCGCGCATGGACCAGAAGGGAACACTGGTCTACGAGCACGAATTGGGAGCAAGGGTCTCACACGACACGCTGGTCTTCGGGAAGGAGTTTCGCGGCGAGGCGTTGGGGCCGAGCGATCTGATGGAGGCCGGTCTGTCGGACGATTACCGCTATCTGATGGTGGAGATCGACCGTGGCGTGCCGGCCAGGCGCGTGGACATTGTTTACCGCGACCTGACCAAGCCCGGCTCTTACTTTGAAATTCTGATCTGGGGCGTGGACTCGCGCTTCTCCGCCGATTACGTGAAGGGCGCGTGGTACGTGAGCACGGACTACAAATCGCCCAACTGGAGAATTCTGAAGGCCGACCCAGGCGTGATGCCCGATGCATGGACAACGGTTGTTCCGGAGGGGCCGGATGCGATCGACGGCTTCAACATCGTGGGCGACAAGATCTACGTCAACCACCTTCACGATGTGAAGACGGAGACCAACGTCTACACGCTGGACGGAAAACCCGCCGGCAGCATCGCATACGACGGCATCGGGTTGGTGACTACGCTTGCGGGAAGGAGCACCGACCACTATGGATTCTATCGCTTTGAGTCGTTCATCGCGCCGCCCGCGATTTATCGGCTTGATACGCTGACGGGCAAGCGGGAAGTCTTTGCGCAACCCAAAGTCCCGTTCGATTCCAGCCAGTATGACCTGAAGCAGGTGTTCTTTACGTCGAAGGACGGCACCAAGGTTCCGATGTTTATCGCCGGGAAGAAGGGATTGAAGCAGGACGGCACGGAACGGTTGCTGATGACCGCATACGGCGGATTCAACCTGAGCCAAATGCCGCAATGGAGTCCCAGGGCCGCGTGGTGGTTGCAGGAGGGCGGATGGTTCGCTCTGCCCAACTTGCGCGGCGGCGGAGAGTACGGCGAGCGTTGGCATGAGCAGGGAATGTTCTCTGGTAAACAGAATGTCTTCGACGATTTCTATGCCGCGGCCGAGTACCTGATCGCCAACAAGTACACTTCCCCGGAGCATTTCGCCATTTATGGCGGATCGAATGGCGGGCTGCTGATGGGCGCGGCGATCACGCAAAGGCCGGAGCTGTTTTCAGCCGTGGATTGCGCCTATCCGCTGCTGGACATGCTGCGCTACCAGAAGTTCGAACAGGGCGCGCACTGGATGACCGAGTACGGTTCGGCGGACAAAGAGGACCAGTTTTCGTATCTGCTCAAGTATTCGCCCTACCAGAACGTGAAGAAGGGCACGGCCTACCCGGCGGTGCTGTTCTTTACCGGGGCGAGCGACACGCGGGTGGATCCGCTGCACGCGAGGAAAATGACGGCGCTGCTGCAGGCGGATTCATCCAGCGGGCGGCCGGTGCTGCTGCACTACAGCGTGTCCGGCGGCCATTCCGCGGGCGTGGGCGTGGAACAGAAGATCCAGGACGCGACCGACCAGCTGACCTTCCTGTGGACAGAAACGGGACAGCCTTCCTCACCGAAGTAACCATTCAAGGGCGGAAACAACAAGGGGTCACAGGCGGGAATTGGCCGCCCGTAACCTCATGTCACGGGGCGCCTTTCCGATAAGTAAGGTACAGAACCAGAATGCATGCCAGAGGCGCGCGCGCAGCGGCCCGGCCCACTGAGATTGACTGCGGGCAAAGCGAGGCGGACTGCGGCCAGCGCATCTGCAGCGTTGTAAACATCATCTGCGGAGTGCCGCGGGCCGGCAAAGGTCCTGGCGGCGGCACAACGGGAGCCCGGAGCAGGAATGCCGCAAGCAGAATTACAGACCGGCAAGATCGATTGGCAGAAAGAGGACGCCCGGCTGTCCGCGCTGGCTTCAACGGGAATTCTGGACTCGGAGCCGGAGCCAAGCTTTGACGCCATCACCCGCCTGACCGCCGAGTACTTCAAGGCCGACACGGTGCTGCTGGGCTTTGCCGACGAGAGCCGCGTGTGGATCAAGTCCTACTGGGGCGAGCCGGTGCGCGAGCTTCCGCGCGAGCGGAGCGTGTTTGAAATGGTGCTGGCCGACGACGGTCCGGTCGTGGTGCCCGACGTGACCAAGCATCCAGATTTTGCCGGCGGCAGACTGACGATTCGGCGGCTTGAAGTCGCTTCGTTCGCTAGCGCGCCCGTTCGCTCGGGTGACGGCAAGATTCTGGGTGCGCTGACGGTCTTTGGGTGCCAGCCTCGACGGGGAATGGCAGTGGTGGAGCTGCACATGCTTGAGAGCCTGGCCGACATCGTTGCCACGCAGTTGGAGCTGCGCAGGATGCGAATGACTTTCCGCAAATACCGCCGGCGGAATGCGCGCGATCCCAAGCCGGTGGCCGGGACCTGGCCGCGCAAGTCGGACCTGCGGCATGCGCTGGACGAGCGGGAGTTTGTACTCTTCTACCAGCCGGAGGTCGAGCTCTCAACGCGCAGGATCGTCGGGCTGGAGGCACTGATCCGCTGGAAGCATCCGGAGCGGGGATTGATTCCGCCGATGGATTTCATTCCGCTGGCCGAGGAAAGCGGTCTGATCCTGCCCATTGGCGACTGGGGCCTCTCGGAAGCCTGCGGCCAGATTCAGAGGTGGTGCCGTGAGGATCCTGAAGAGGGTGCGCCGCGCGTCTGCGTGAACCTTTCCGCGCGCCAATTCGCGCGCGAGGGGCTGGCCGACCATGTGGAGGCGCTGCTGCGCCAGTCCGGTGTTTCGAGCCGGCTGCTTGGACTGGAGATGACCGAGTCCAGCCTCGTCCAGGACCATGACACGGCCCTGGAGGTTCTGAGCAGCTTGCGGCGGCTTGGGGTCTCGCTGCTGATGGACGATTTCGGAACCGGGTATAGCTCGCTTCATCACCTGCACTCGTTGCCCTTCGACGTGCTCAAGATCGATCGCTCGTTTGTTTCGCGCATGACGGAACAAAGCGATCAGCCGCTGCAGATTGTGCGCACGATTGTGGAATTGGCGCGCGTGCTGGGGATGGATGTGGTGGCGGAGGGAATCGAGACGCAGGAACAGTACGCGCTGCTGCTGCAGTTGGGCTGCCGTTTCGGACAGGGATTTCTCTTCTCCCGTCCCGTGGCGGCGGACACCATCAGCGAGATGCTGCGCCTGCCCGGACGCGTTCTGCCCGAGCCGGCGGAATCGGCAACCGGTCTGATGCAGAGCGTGATTGAGGCGAACTATCCGTAACATGCAGAAATGGAAATGGCGACTGACCTCTCCCGATTCGGGAACAGAATCAGTCTTCAACTGGAGGTTTCTCAGAGCTGCCCGCGAACGAGAGCGTATGCTCCGTTGCATGCAGCAACCCGCACAGAGTCAGCCGTCCCCTGCTTCCCAGAGCTTTGCAGGGCTGCTGGCCACGCTTGCATCGCCCTCACGCGAAGAGGCGAATCTGGCAGCGGGATGGAACGAGAGCGATCTGGGCGAGGACGTGGTAACACTGAGCTATGAGCGCGCCTTGAACGCTCACGCCCGGTACAGGCCGGCGGATTCCAGTGATTGGCCGATCGCGCAGCCGCGGCCGACAGAGGCTGCCGATGCGCAACAAGCGGCAACTCGGCCGGCAACGCAAATTGACGAAGGTCTGAGCGCGCAAGCGAGCGAAGCGCCGCAAGCCGCGAACGACCGAGATCTGCGATCCGTGAGCGTAACCATTCGCTTGAGCAAAGCGGAGTGCGCGCGGCTGCATCGGCGCGCCACAGAGGCAGGAGTGACGGTCTCGGCGTATATGCGCTCATGCACGTTTGAGGCTGAGGCACTGCGCGCTCAGGTGAAAGAGGCGCTGGCTGAGTTAAAGGCTGCTGCGTCCAAAGAAAAGCCGGTTGCGCCGGCCAGGGAACGGTGGTTCTGGTTCAAGTGGCTGGCGCGGTTGATTCCGAATAGGCGCCTGGCTGGGCACGCCTCTTAGACCAGTAGCCCTCGACGGATCTTCCCGACAGCAGCGAACGATCATTCCGCTTCAAGCACCAGGCACTTGAGGTACTCCGTCTCGGGCAAGTTGAGCACGACCGGATGGTCCGGAGCTGCGCCGCGTCGCTCGAGCAGGCGCACGCGCCGCGACGCGTCAGAGGCGGCTGCGGCGACTGCGCCCTCAAGATCGGCCCAGCCAACGTGATGCGAGCAGGAGCAGGTGACGAGAAGTCCGCCGGGGCGCAGCATTTTCAGCGCGCGCAGATTCAGCTCCTTATAGCCGCGCAGTGCGCCTTCAACCGCGCGTTTGGTCTTCGCGAAGGCCGGCGGATCGAGGACGATGGCGTCAAAGCTTTCGCCGGCCTGCGACCAGTCCCGGAGAATCTCGAACGCGTCGGCCTCGATCCAGTCGACTTCTGCGGAGATTCGCGAGCGATTGGCCTGGAGGTTACGCTCCGCCACTTCGAGCGAGGCGCGCGAGACGTCGATGCCCGTCACCTGGCGGCAGACCTGGGCGAGATGCAGGGCAAATCCGCCCTGGTAGCAGCAGACGTCGAGCGCGCGGCCCGTGCTCCCCAGCCGCTGCGCCCAGTCGCGCGCCGCGGCGTAGTTGGTGCGCTGGTCGAGAAACGCGCCGGTCTTTTGGCCGGCGTCGGCGTCGTAATGAAAGGCGAGGCCGTTGAGGTGAAACTCTGTGGCGGCCACAGGCCTTTTCGGATCGGCAAGCCAGAGCGGATCAAGGCTGGGCGCGGACAGACTTTCCAACTCGCGAATACGCGGATCGGGGCGCTCGAGAATGGCTGCGGGCGCAAACTCCTCGCGCAGGACACGAACGCAGGTGTCGCGCACTCCTGCGGTGAGCAGCCCTTTGGTCAAGAGTTGAAGCACGATGAGATCGCCGTACTTGTCGGCGATGAGGCCGGGTAACTCGTCGGCCTCGCTGAAGCACAGGCGGCAGGCGTCGTTGGCGCTGTCGAGCAGCGGCTTGCGGCGGGCGATGGCCGCGCGCAGACGCGACGCGAGCAGCTCGAGCCACGCCGGTTCGTCGAGGGCGTCGCGCGATATGAGGCGCAATGCGATTTGCGACGATGGGCTGTAGAGCGCCGTGCCCAAGAGCAATCCGCGATTGTCGGCGACAGGCAGGAGCGTTTCTTCTGGTTTTGGAAGAGCGACTGCGACAACGTCGGACGCATAAACCCACAGATGGCCGGCGCGAAGACGATCCGCGGCGCGTCGGCTGACGGTGGCGCCAAAGGGCGAGGAGGGAGGTTGGCCTCCGGCATCCCGCTGCGGCACGGGTTGGCGTTGCATGACCGCGGCTTTCTGCGAAGCGGGGCGGGGCCGGGAAGGCGCCCCATTGCCTTGCGGCGGGCGCACGGCGGATACAGAGGCGCGCTCGCCACGCGTTGCGGCCCTGACGGACCCTTTTGCGCCGCGCACCTTTGGCTTTGCACCAGCCTTCGAATTGTCTCGCTTCGCCATCCCCTTCTCAGTATCAGGCCTGGGAATGGGAGCGAAGCGGAGGGACTGCTACTTTGCCTGCAACGATTGCAGGTAGCGGCTTAGATTGCTGATCCTTAGAGCCTTCACGTTCGGTTCGGCATTGGTGGTGTCCATACCGCTCAGAACCGGTCCCCAGACCGGCATTTCGGCCGTGCCATGCGATGAATCGGCCGCGCCAAACTGCAGCACCGTCATGACGTGCGTTGAGGGAAACTTCCCTCCGTTGTTCTTGCTCAGGAGAGCGAGGTCCGCGGGTTGCTTTTTCAAAGCTGCGGCCACAGGGCCTTGTCCCCTGCCGTCCACTCCATGGCATGGGGCGCAATAGTTCACGTACATCTGCTTGCCGTTGGTGGCGGAAGTCTTGCTGACCGGAATGACGACCTTCCTTGAGGTCGATTGATTCGCGTATCCGATGCCCGCAGCGACCGCCAAGGCCAAAACGGCGAAAAAGAGGTTTCTCGCCATGTTTTCCTCGGTTCTTAACCTCCGGGGCAGAGTCAATTTCCTACTTTCTTGCCTGCCAGGATGTGACGAGCGGTACATTCGAAGCTCTTGGCTGGTTACCAGCGTGCTTCCCCGTGGCACGCTGCGCCCAAATTGAACCGGCTCTACGGGATGGGTGCTGGAAGCGTACGGATTCGAAGTCAATCGCTAAACCGATTCATTCGCGCCGAATTGAAGCGGCCTATAATAAAGCATGGCGACTGCCCGACAGACCATTCCGGCAGAGGATCCGAGCGCATCGGCGTCTCCCGCGCAGGGAGCGCTTGTTCCCGCCCAAAGCGCACAGGCCCGCCGCACGGACGAGCGCTCCATTGGCGAGCGCTTCGAAGCGCTGCTCAAGCAAGCGCAGGCCAACCGGCCCAATGAAGACATCTCATTGATTCGAAAGGCTTGGGAGTTCTGTGTCTCCCACCACAAGGGGCAAACACGCGCCTCAGGCGAGCCATATATTGTGCACCCGCTCGAAGTGGCCGAGGTGCTGGTGGAGATGAAGCTGGATGCGACCGCCGTGGCCGCGGCACTGCTGCACGATGCAGTCGAAGACACGCAGGCCACCAGCGAAGAGATTGGAGACAAATTCGGCGACCAGGTGGCGCACATTGTCGAGGGCGTAACCAAAATCGACAAGATCCAGTTTGCCAATCGCGAAGACCGACAGGCTGAGAACGTGCGCAAAATGCTACTGGCCATGGTGTCAGACGTGCGTGTTGTGCTGATCAAGCTGGCCGACCGGCTGCACAACATGCGCACCCTGGATTATCTGAAGCCCGAGCGGCAGGAGGCGATTGCGCGCGAGACGCTGGACATCTACGCTCCGCTGGCGCACCGGCTGGGTATGGGCAAGGTACGCGGCGAGCTCGAAGATCTGGCCTTCCGCTACACCGACCCGGTGAGCTACGAACAGGTTTCGGCAGCAGTGGAAGTGCGGCGCGTGGACGGCGAGCAGTTCCTTCGCACCGTGGAAGACACACTGGCGGAGCAGCTCAGGGAGAACGGCATCAAGGCGCGCGTGGAGTGGCGTATCAAGCGGCTCTTCTCGATCCACCAGAAAATCGAGCGCACCAAAGTTTCCTTCGACCAGGTGTACGACCTGCTGGCGATCCGCGTCATCACCGAGGATGTGGCGTCGTGCTACGCGGTATTCGGTCTGATCCACACGCTGTGGCGCCCGGTGCCGGGGCGCATCAAGGATTTCATCGCCATTCCGCGCGCTAATCGCTACCAGTCGCTGCACACCACGGTCATGAGCGCCAGCGGCCACCAGTTCGAGGTGCAGATTCGCACCGAAGAGATGCACCGCATCGCCGAGGAGGGCATCGCGGCGCACTGGAAGTACAAGACGGGCGGCGTGGTTACGGCTCGCGACGAGGAGCGGTTGAACTGGATTCGCCAGCTTGTCGAGTGGCAGAAGGAGATGACGGATCCCAACGAGTTTCTCTCCAGCCTGAAGATGGACCTCTATCCCGACGAGGTGTACACCTTCACGCCGAAAGGGAAGGTTGTGGTGGTTCCCGCGGGCGCGACGCCGGTCGACTTTGCCTACACCATTCACACGGATGTGGGCCACAGCTGTGTGGGCGCAAAGATCAACAGCCGCATGGTGCCGCTGCGTACCAAGCTGCGCACGGGCGACATCGTCGAGATCGTCACCCAGAAGGACCACAAGCCGAGCCGCGACTGGCTCACCTTCGTGAAAAGTCCGCGCGCGCGCAACAAGATCAAGCACTGGCTGAACGAGGATCAGCGGGTGCGTGCAGTGGAGATTGGCAGAAAACTGCTGGAGCGCGAGGCACGCAAGTTCAAAGTGCCAATGACGCAGATCGACGACCAGGATCTGGGGCGCATCGCGCAGGAGTTCGGCGTGGCCACGGCCGCCGATTTGCTGGCTACGCTGGGCCAGGGCAAAAACACCGCGCACCAGGTACTCGGCAAGCTGGCGCCGGGCTTGGCCGCTCCGCTCGAGGCCGAGCCCGGCACGCCCGCCGCGGGAGGCAAATCGGGCGAGGCGGGCATGACGGATGCGGTGCGCAAGCTGCACCTCACCGGTTCAGATTCGCTGCAGGTGGAAGGCCAGAACGACCTGCTCGTCTATCGCGCGCGATGTTGCAATCCCATTCGCGGAGAAGAGATTGTGGGCTACGTGACGCGCGGCAAGGGCGTGGCCGTGCATGCGCGCAGTTGTCCCAATGTGCAGAACCTGCTCTACGAGAGCGACCGGCGCATTAACGTGGAGTGGTCGCGCGCACCTGAAGGAGCGGGCCAGGCGCAGCGCTACCCGGTCAAGATCATCGTCCACTGCGAAGACCGCACCGGCATGCTGAAGGAGCTGACTGCCGTCATCTCCGACGAGAACACCGACATTCGCGCCGTGGATTTGAGCCGCGACGAAGAGGGCGAAGCCATCATCGAGTTCGTGGTAGAAGCCGAGGATGTGCGCCACCTGAATCGCATGGTCTTGGGCCTGCGGCGCGTGGAAGGCGTTCGCCAGGTGCTGCGGACGCAGAAGGTGTGAGAACAGCGCGCCAGACCCTCGCCGTCGCTGGAAATTAACCTGAAGTTTGTGCAGGTGGCCCCATGATGTGTCGCCTAAATGTTCTGGTTGGTTTAAGTCTGTTGTGTTTTCTTGCTATTTCAGGACTTCGGTCCGCAGCGCAGCAGGCTGCGACCTCCGACCTGCGCCAAGGCAACATAATTCTGGGCGTGTTGGAGGACTTCCCAGGCGAGTACTCCGGCGATTCTGACTTTCGAGCCGTGCGCGCCATTTTTGAAAAGTCTGGCGACGGCTGGCGCTCCTTCCCCACCAAAACCAAGACTTACCATGATCTGGATACCCTCCCGCTGTCGTATCCAAAAGACATGACATGGACCATTGCGTTTGATGGAAGAAATCTGGGCAGAATCACTTCTCAGACTCCTCCTCATTTCAGTTTCTATTCAGAGACAGGGATCGAGCACATCACAAGCCACGGTCCGATTCCTTCCGTTGGGAAGAAGTCTATCGATTTCGCGGGCTCCATGTCGGACACCCCAGCATTTCGTCCGCTCGTCGCAGTATCGCAGCCAAACGTCTCCGACCCGGATCAATGGAAGCCCGCACGGCTCTCATCGCCGCTCATCGGCTCGGCACGTGAGCAATTCCGGAACAAATTTCCAAATGTCTCGAATTGCAAAAACCCAGAGGAAAACATCCTCAGGCCATGGAATTATCAGGACAACGACATCCATGTGAGCGAGGCCTACTCGTCGAAGAATAACTGGTCGCTTGTTGAACTGAATTTGACGGGCGAAGCTTGCGATGGGGATCAAGGGCAGGATGCGTTTCACGGGCAATGGTATGCCATTGATCCATTAGGGACCATGAAATTCTTAGGCGAGGATATGTGGTTGGTTGACGCCGGGGACTATGACAATAGTGGAGGATCTGCGGTGCTGTTTGCGATCTCTGGTTACAACGAAGGCGGCTACCGATTGTTTTATCGGGATTTCACACGGAGCGCAGAGTTCTTATTCAATTACCATTAAGGCCCCAACTCCCTCTTAGACTGCCCTTGGAATTTTTCCTATGACCGGCGAAACAGCACAACGTGAATCAGTTCTGCGCGGGCTCCACGTCATTGATGGCGGGCTGGCTACGGAGCTCGAATATACGGGCGCACGGATCGACGGTCCACTGTGGTCTGCGCACGTACTCGAGGACGAGCCGGAGAAACTGCTTGCCGTGCATCGCGCATACATTCAAGCGGGCGCCGAGTGCATTGCCACGTGCAGCTACCAGGTTTCGCGGATGGGCTATGCGGAGGTGGGACTGGCAGCCGAGCGCGCCGATGCCGCTCTGTTGCGTTCCGTGGAGCTGGCGCGGTCGGTGGTAGCGGAGTTTCCGGAGCGCCGCGTTCTCGTTGCCGGCTCGCTCGGTCCCTACGGCGCGGCGCTGCACAATGGTGGCGAGTACACCGGAAACTACGACTGCTCCTACGCCGATTTGGTCCGCTTTCACCGTGAACGCATTGAGGTCTTCGCGCAGGCGAGCGGCGAACAGGCCCCCGATCTCCTCGCCTTTGAAACCTTCCCTTCGCTTGAGGAAGCGCGCGCGGTGGGCGAGGCTATGGCGCCTTGGCCCGAGTTAAGCGCCTGGTTCAGCTTTTCCTGCCGCGACGAAAGTCACGTGTCGCACGGCGAAAGAGTGGCCGATTGCGCTGCGCTTGTCGCCTCGTTCCCGCAGACGGTGGCCATCGGCGTGAACTGCGTTCCGCCTAAGTGGATTCCCGCGCTGATTGCGGAGTTACGCTCCGCTTCAGACAAGCCGATCGTGGTCTATCCGAACTCGGGCGAGGGCTGGGACGCGGCGCGGCGCTGCTGGACGGGCGTAACCGATCCGGAAGAGTTCGGCTTGGACGCGGCGGAGTGGTTTAAGGCTGGAGCGCAGATGGTGGGCGGCTGCTGCCGCACGCGGCCGGCGCATATTCGGGCGGTGGCGGAGGCTAGTCGAGCTTTTTCCCCGTATACACCGTGATTAGCCAGGCCGTGACAGCCCAGAGTCCGGGCAAGGCGGTGAGCGCGAGGGAGAAGAATAGCCCAGCTTTAAAGAGAAGGGTCCGTGGCCTCTTCCGATAAAAGACCAGATCGACCAAAGTTCCGAGCGAGTAACAGAGGTTGGCAATCACTCCGTAAACGATGGGACCAAAGATCATTGCAATGGGTTCTTCGAAGTCCACGCCAGGCTTAACTGCGGCCGCTCCCGCAATAAGAACCAAAAACCATGTGATGATGCCGACCAAACCCACGTACAGGTTGTAATAGAGCCGTCGGCGCTCCCACCACCGGAAAATCTCCGGGCGGGTTGCACCTTCGGCTCCCTGAAATAGCCAGCCAGGAATGGTTTTCATTCGAGGAGATTCATCTGTTTATACCAGCGCGAGCGCCGCCGTGCCCTTGCGCGGGGCAATGAAGTGGTCGGCGCGGGAGGCGATGGCGAGGCCTTCGCGGCTGAGGAGCTTGCGAATCTGGCCGCGTGCGTGGTCGGCCCAGGGACCGCGGTTGTCGAGCTTGATATAGGCGCGCCAGTGGCGCAGGGCGCTGCGGTGCTCGCCGGTGCGCTCGTAGGCGAGGGCCAGGTTGTAGTGGGCGTCGGCGTAGCGGGGCGAGAGCGTGACGGCCTTCAGGTAGGCGGCGATGGATTCGCTGAGGCGCTCGAGCTCGTCGAGCACGTTGCCGAGATCGAAGTAGGCCAGCACATAGCTGGGGTCGGCCTCGGTGGCGCGGCGGTAGAGCTCCTCGGCGCGGCCGTACTGGCGCAGGTGGAAGAACAGAGTGCCCAGGTTGATGCAGGCTGCCGCGTATTGGGGGTCGATGGAGAGAATCTCCTGGTAGAGGTTGATGGCGCGCTGCTTCTCGCCGGCTTCCTCGGCCTGAACCGCGGCATGGAAGCGCTCCTGGAGGCCGCGCGCGTCGGGGACGCCGATGCGGCGCACCGGGGACGGACCCCAGGCGGCCTGCTGCGACCCGCCCATGCGCTCGAAGTCGAAGAGCAATTGGCGGCGGATGGGATCGACCATAGCGCCGCGATGCCGGAAGGCGAGACGCGTTCCCGTACGCACCACACATGCCTCCAGCAGCGGGTTGCTCATGCCGGCAACCGCTTTCATCGCCAATATGGAATCGCGAATCGACGCGGCGGGCACTTCATCCTCGCGCAGGGAGCGCAGCGTGCGCAGTTGGCCCAGGTCCTGGAAGCTATAGATTTCTCGTTGCGGGATGAGGCCGGCTCGTTCCCAGGCTTGCAATTGGCGGGCGCTGATTTCAAGGATGCGCAGAACGTCATGACGGCTATAACTGGTCACGCTTGGATGCTCCCCCCAGGTGAAACCAAACGATCTCGACATGCGAGCTGAACTTCCGGCTGCGGATGCCGAACTCAAATTCCCGCCGAGAACCATACCGCAGCTCTCGGAACAGTTACGGAGGAATCGTTCCCATTGCGATTATGCCAAGAGCACGCGCGAATCGGCGCACTGGAATCGATGCAGTAACTAAAAACTAGTGGATAACGAGTGCATGATTTGGTTCATTCGGGGCGCAGGCGGGCGACGGAAGCCCGGAAGTTGCAGTGGAATTCAAAGACGCGCCAGACAAAAGGTGGCGGCAGCAGCACTGCCGAGGCGGGCATCGGAATGAACCGGGCATGGTTGCCCGAATTGGTCTGTCACCTCTGACCTGTACCAGCCCCCGGAAAGTTGTACCGGGCTGCGTCGGCGGGGCGATATATTGATTCTGGCTTTGGCCTACGATTTGCATTGTCTGTTGATTTTGCGATATGTTAGGCGTCCCGAACGCGAGCATGTTTGGACGCAGAGGAACCGGGCCCCATGGTGAACCCCACCTTCTGCTTCGCATCAAGCGCCCCTCCCCGGCTTGTGTCGGTCAGGGGTGGAACGGAAGCCTTGCTCGGATATAGCCAGAGCGAATTCATCACCGGCAAGGTCATTCTCAAGGATTTGGTCCACCCTGGCGACGCTGAGATCGCGGAAAGGATTTTCTCGTCCGGTCCTGGGGCCCGTTCCGGCTGCTTCAACATCCGGCTGCGACACGCTGACGGGCGCATTCGGTGCGTCAAGGGGTGCTACAACAAGAAGCACGCTCGCACCCGGGACAACATTATTCTCGAACTGACCCTCGAGGATGCGCGAAATGTGCGTGAGCCTGGTGACCCCTTTCTGTTAACGAGCTTCAAACCTCTGATCGAGCACACCAACGATTACATCTACATCAAGAATTGCAACCATGTAATCCTGGCGGCGAGCCATGCGGTGGCGTTCCTGACTGATACGGCGAGGGACCGTGCCGAACTGGCGGGGAAGACCGATTACGACCTTCACCCCGAAGCCATCGCCGATGTTTCGTACCAACTTGAGAACCAGGCATTCGCCGAAAACCGGCGCATGAACCAGATACAACAGTTCGCGTCGCAGGATGGATCGAGCCATTGGCTCGACGATCGTAAGTATCCCATCACCGGTCCGGACGGCGAGGTCGCCGGCATCTTCGGCATCGCTCCGGACATTACCCCGCAAATTGAGGCGCGGCTGAAGCTGCGCGAAAGCGAAGATCTGCTGCAGCTTTTGATCGAGCACGCGCCGGTTGCGTTGGCCATGTTCGATCGGAAGATGCGGTACCTGGCCGTAAGCCGCAGATGGCTGGAGGTGCATTCTGTCATCGATGTGGCGGTTCTTGGCCGTTCGCACTACGAGATCATGCCTGAGATTCCGCAGTCATGGCGCAAGGAACATCAACGCTGTCTGGCGGGCGAGAAAGTGGACCGGGAAGAGAGACAGCTCGTAAGGGCGGACGGGACCGTGCAATGGGTCGGGCGCGAGATCCTTCCCTGGCGGACCGGCGATGGCGCTATCGGCGGCATCATCATCTTCACCGACGACATCACCGAGCGCAAGCGCGCGGAGAAAGAACTGTACGAGAGCAAGGAACTGCTGCAGATCTTCATCCAGCATGCACCGGTCGCGCTGGCGATGTTCGACCGCGAAATGCGCTACGTGGCCGTGAGCCGGAGATGGCTTGAGGATTATGGCCTGGTGAACCGCGAGATCGTCGGGCGGTCGCATTACGAGATCATCCCGGACATTCCGGAGCGGTGGAAGGAAGCGCATCGGCGCGGCCTGGCAGGCGAGCGGCAACGCTCCGATGAAGACCGTTTCGACCGCGCCGGCGGCGCGGTGCAGTGGAACCGGTGGGAGATCATCCCCTGGCGCACCGGCGAGGGCTCCGTAGGCGGCATCGTCCTGTTCGCCGAAGACATTACACAGCGGAAGGAGATCGAGGAGCGGCTTCGCCTTGCGGCGAACGTCTTCACGGGCGTGCGCGAAGGCATCGTGATCACCGATCGCACGGGGACGATTCTGGATGTCAATGACGCTTTCAGCCGCATCACCGGATACGCGCGCGAAGAAGTGCTGGGACAAAGCCCGCGGCTGCTTCAATCCGGCCTGCAGAGCAAGGAATTCTACTTGAACATGTGGCAATCCCTGTTGCGCGAGGGCTATTGGTCGGGGGAACTGTGGAACCGCACAAAAGGCGGGGACATTTACGCGGAGATGCTCATCATCAATGCGATCCGCAACGCGGGCGGCGAGGTGGAGCAGTATGTGGGGTTGTTCAGCGATATCACGGAGATCAAGGAGCACAAGCAGGAGCTTGAGCGCGTCACGCATTACGACGCGTTGACCGGCCTTCCCAATCGCGCGCTGTTCGCCGACCGGCTTCGCCAGGCCATGGCTCATGCGCACCGCAACGAGAACCTGCTGGCCGTAGTCTACTTTGACCTGGATGGATTCAAGAGCATCAACGACCGCTATGGCCACTCAACTGGAGATGCGCTGCTGACGGCGCTGGCCTTCAGGATGAAGCGCGCCCTGCGCGAGGGCGATACGCTGGCCCGGTTGGGCGGAGACGAGTTTGCCGCCGTGATCCTCGATCTGGACGGCAACAAAGCGTGCATGCCCACGCTGAATCGCCTGCTTGCGGCGGCATCCGAGGAGGCCCAGATCGGCGAGACCATGCTGCGCGTCTCGGCCAGCGCCGGAGTGACCCTTTATCCGCAAGCGGAAGACGTGGACGCCGACGTGCTCCTGCGCCAGGCCGGGCAGGCGATGTATCAGGCCAAGCTGGCCGGCCGCAACTGCTTCAGCATGTTCGATCCCAGCCAGGACCTGATTGTCCGCGACCGGCACGAGAACATCGAGCACATCCGCCAGGCGTTGGCGGCCCGGCAGTTCGTGCTCTTTTACCAGCCTAAAGTGAATATGCGCACCGGCAAAGTGGTGGGAGCTGAAGCCCTTATTCGCTGGCAACACCCGGAACGCGGATTGCTTCCGCCGGGCATGTTCCTCCCCGTGATTGAAGATCACCCGCTAGCCGTCGAATTGGGCGAATGGGTGATGGAGACCGCGCTGGCGCAAATGGAATCGTGGCAGATGGAGAGCTTCAATCTGCCCGTGAGCGTAAACGTGAGCGCGATCGAGCTGCAGCAACCGGATTTCGCCGATCGCCTGCGCATCCGGCTTGCGGCGCACCCGCAAGTGAAGCCGTCGGAGCTGGAACTGGAAGTGGTGGAAACCAGCGCGATGCAAGATATGGTGCGAACCTCGCAGGTCCTGACGGCCTGCCGGGAAATCGGCGTATCGATCGGCCTCGACGATTTTGGCACAGGCTATTCCTCACTCACCTATTTGAAGCGCCTGCCCGCCAATGTGCTCAAGATCGACCAGAGCTTTGTGCGCGACATGCTGGAGGAACCGGAGAACCTGACGATTCTGGAGGGCGTGTTGGGGCTGGCCGCGGCGTTCAACAGACGGGTGATCGCGGAGGGTGTGGAGACAGCGGAACACGGCCTGATGCTGCTGCAAATGGGCTGCGATCTGGCCCAGGGTTACGGCATCGCGGGTTCCATGCCGGCGCATGAATTCCGGTCGTGGGCAGCCTCGTGGCAGCCCGATCCGCGTTGGTGCGAAGTGCCGTTAGTGGGCGCGGAGAACGCGCCGGTTCTGTCTGCCGCCGTGGAGCACCGCGCCTGGCTGGGGGCCCTTGAGGCCTACCTGCAGGGCAAGCGCGCCGTTCCGCCGCCGCTCGATCCCGGCCAATGCCGGGTGGGCGCTTGGCTCAACGACCAGAAGCAGTCAGCGCGTGGGACAAACTCGGCGATTCAGGCCATCGAGACCCTCCATCGTCAGGTACACGATCTGGCGGCCGAGATCCTCGCGTCACAGAGCGAGGGCTCGAATTCCCAGGGGCTGGCCCGTCTTCGCCAATTGCACTACCTGCAGGACAAGTGCCTGAAGCGTCTGAAGACCTTCGCTTGATCCCACTCTCCCAAGCAAGATAGTGGATGCGCGAAACCGCCGCGGTTGAATGAGCCTGCCGCGCCTCGGCTATTTGCGCCTCATTGGCGGGCCGCTGACGCATCGGCCAGAACTTCTTCGGGCAGGGCCTGCGGTTCTCGCAGCGTGAGTACGGGACAGCGCGCGTGGGCGAGCACGCGATAGACGGTGCGGTCGCGGGTCAGGTTTTCCAAAGCCAGGCGGTGCGCGGCGCCGAGAACGATCAGGCCAGCGCGCCGCTCCGAAGCCAGAGCCAGAATCTCGATGGATGGATTGCCGTGAGCGACGACCGGCTCGACGGCGGAGCAGCAGCGAGCGCCGGTTTCCTCGGCCAGGATGCGCAGCTCGACCATGGCGGACGAATCCAGCCCGGTGGGCATGTGTTTGCGCTCCATCACTTCGATGGGCGGAAGCACGTGGAGCAAAACCAGCTTTGCGTTTTGGGTAGCGGCTACCTGACAGGCAAGCGCTGCGCTCGGGCGAGAGGTCTCTCTAAGTGTGGTGGCGTGAAGGACGACGCGTTCCTCGCCCCTGGCCACCGGGAGATGAGCCTCGGGTCCCACGGTCATGACCGGGAGGTAGACCGAGCGCAGCACTTGCTCTGCAACAGAGCCAAGGAGCAGCTTGCCAATCTTGCTCCGGCTCCGTGTCCCGAGCAGCACGCGGTCGCCTTGAAATTGGCGGACGGCGGCTACAATTTGCTGTGTGGGGAGACCCTCGCGCACCAGCGCGTCGCAACGGATGCCGCGGCGAGCGGCTGCTTCACACCATGGCCGCAGCATCTCTTGCGCGGTTTCGAATGCGCTCCCTTTATCGTAGTACGGCATTCCGGCGGCATCGGCGCTGAAGACCACGGACGAAGAAAGAACATGCAGAAGAATCAGGCGCGCCCCGGTTTCACCCGCCTGTTCCAGGGCAAACGGCATGAGATGGTCCAGATCGCTTAAGTCGGTGGCGACAAGGATCGTGGCCGGATGCGTCCAGCGGCCCAAATCGGAAGCCCGCATGGCGAAGACCTCACACCCGAAAGCGTGTCACCGAGCAAAGGGCTGTGATGTGCCGGAGCGCACCACGGAATGTGATTTAGATCACCTCCCGGCTGCCAAATGGTCCCAGAAACAGGCTCCCGATTACCTTCGAAGACTCGTACCGCCCCGGCTTCATCGTTGCGAAGGAATGACCCGATAGACAGTTCTAAGGCTCGCACTGAGCGGGCTGTAAAGGTGAGGACTGTCTCATGCGGGCCGAGCTCGACGAGGCGTCTCTGGTAAAGGCCAACGCCCAGTTCTGGGAGCCGATGATCGCCATGCGCTTGGAGCCGGTAGCAGGCACCGAGGAGTTCTGCGTGGGTCCGGGGCACCTGATCGGCAGCGTAAGCCTGAACGGAATGTAGAAGGGGCGCATTGAGGTGCGCCTGGCAGAAGCACTTGCACACGCCGCCACTGCGGCCATGCTCATGCAGCCCGTGGATACGATCACCGAGGCAGACGCGCTCGACGCGACTCGGGAGATTGCCAACATGCTTGGGGGAGTCATCAAGGCATCGCTGCCGCGGCCCTGCTCCATGGACCTGCCCGAATCCTCAGTGGCGACGGACGGACTGTGCATGCGGCCGCGCACCGATGACGTGTTGTCGGTGACCTTTCGTCACGACACGGGAACGCTGCTGCTACTGCGCGTATGGGAAGAGGCGTGCGGATAGAGCGGTTCCACAATTCACGTGCACTTTGCAACATCTTGCAGGGTGGCTTTTTCTTGATGAAAAAGCCACTCGGCGGCTGCGGTCCTGAATATAGCAATTGTGGAACCGCTGTCGTCGACCGCTGCCGTCGGAAAATGAACGCTTACAATCGCCTCATGCTGTTTGCCGTGCTCACCATCTCCGACCGCTGCTCACAGGGGCTGATGACCGACACCGCGGGTCCGGCGGTGGCTGCGCTGCTCGCCCGCGAATGGCCGCAGGCGGAGATTCGAACGGCGGTCTTGAAGGACGATGAGGACGCGATTGTGGCGTCGCTCGAAGAGCTGGTGCGGGCGAATGCGGAACTGGTGCTGACGGTGGGCGGCACCGGCCTGGGCCCGCGCGACCGGACGCCCGAGGCCACGCGGCGCGTGATCGATCGCGAAGCGCCGGGGCTGGCCGAGGCGATGCGCGCCAAGGGAGCGGAACGCAATCCCTATGCGCGGCTCTCGCGCGGCGTAGCGGGACTGCGGGCGAATACGCTGATCGTGAACCTGCCCGGCAGCCGGCGTGGCGCCGCGGAGAGCCTGGAAGCCATTTTGCCTCTATTGCGTCATGGGCTCGAGGTCATGGCCGGCGCGCAAAATCATCCGTAGCCGAAACCTGTGCGCATAGTGAATCGGCTTCGAGCGGTTCCACAATTCAGGTGCTCTTTCCGGCGTCTTTCGGGGGTGGCTTTTACTTCCACCCCACAGACAAAGACCTGTCTGTGGGGACCCCGGTTGATGAAAAAGCCACTCGGCGGTTGCGGACCTGGGAATTGCAATTGTGGAACCGCTGCGCCGCGCGTTAAGTAAGCGTTTTCCTGAGTCTGCCTGCTCCATGCTTTGCGCAGGCGTCGCGCGAGCGCCCAATCGGCCCAAAGTACCGAATTCGACGGAGCTTTTCGCGGTTTTTCATTCCTCCTCTCCTGAGAAAAACCCGGAAAAGCGTACAATCGCCTTTGCCCATGAGACGAACTGATAAGGCTCAACGAAATCGCCGCCGCGCCGCCGCAAACATTCACGATGTCGCCAGGCGCGCCCGAGTCTCCATCGCCACCGTGTCGCGTGTCGTCAACCATATCTCCACCGTGGATCCTGTTCTGGCCAGCCGGGTTTGGAAGGCCGTGGAAGAAGCCGGCTACGTGCCCAATACACAGGCAAGAGCATTGGTTTCAGGGCGAAGCCGCATCCTCGGCCTGATCGTTTCTGAAATCACCAATCCGTTTTTTCCGGAGCTGGTGCAGGAGTTCGAGAACCTGGCCGTAGCGCAGGGCTACGAAGTCATGATCGGCTCGACCAGCAACGATCCGGCGCGGGCAGAGTCGCTGATTCGCCGCATGCTGCAGCGCAGCGTGGACGGCGTGGCGGTGATGACCTTCGGCGTTGAAGAGGAGCAGGTGCAGAACCTGGTGGGGCACGAGTTTCCGCTGGTCTTTGCCGATGCGGGACCGAAATCGCCCAGCGTTCGCGTGCTGAAAGTGAACTATGGCGACGGGATTCGCGAGGCGGTGCAGCACCTGGCGGCGCTCGGCCATCGCCGGATTGCTTTCATCAGCGGGCCGCTGCGCATGCGTACCGCCGTGACGCGCCGCGATGCTTTCCACAAGTCAATGGCCGAGCTGAAACTCACCGTGCCCGGCGCCTATATCGTCGAAGGCGACCACACCATGGAGGGAGGAAAGGCGGCCATGGAAAAGCTGATCGCTCTGGCCCAGCTGCCCACGGCGGTGATTTGCTCCAACGACATGACCGCAATCGGCGTTCTGCACGCACTCGACGAAACCACGCTCAAAGTGCCCGCCGACATTTCCGTGGTGGGATTCGACGACATCCGCCTGGCTCAGTTCATGTTGCCGCCGTTGACCACCGTGCAAATGTCGTGCAAGGAACTGGCTGCTGCGGCGGTGCATGCGTTGCGCGCCGGCATTGAGCCGGACCACCCCCAGTCCACGCAAAAGGAATGGCCGGTCGCGACACGCCTTGTCGTCCGCCGGTCGACGGATTTCCCCCGCGGTACTTTGCCGGCATTGGGAAAGCAGCGGGCCAAGGCATCACGGCGCGGATCGCACTGAGACCGCAAATTGAGTCACGGCGTCTTCGCCGGCGCGACTATGTACTCATATTCCAGCGGATCGCCGCCGGTGTTCTCCACGTTGTGCCGGGTTGCGGGCGGGATGTAGACGAGCGCCGGGGCAACGAAAGGAAGCGCAGGCTGGCCGTCGATCAAAGCTCTTCCTTCTCCATGCAAAACAACGAGCGCTTCCTCGTTTTTCCCCGTCGTGTGCCAACCGACTGTCTGCCCGGGATTGAGTCGCACAAAGCCGCTGCGCATTCCCGCAGTTTGAGGCGCACCTGTAAGCACTGGGCAATTGCCCTGCGCGCATGCGAGCGGAATGGCCTGTGGAACCGGCTGCGGAAGCTGCGACAAGGCAGGCGCGCACGCAGGGAAAAGCGCGGCAGGAAATCTCAACCAATCAAAACTCGAAAATTGGCGCATCTGATTGTCCTTAAGAGGATTGCGCAACGCGGCATCAGGCTCAATCACGCCACGAGCTGTGTGATAAGGTCACATAGTAGCACGATTCTAAAAATCGTGTGACGCGAGTCACAGGCGATAAAACAAGCCCATATATAAAGTGGCTTTATGCGTAGCAAAAAAAGCAAGAAACGTAGCACTTGGCCTTTCGCTGTTCTCTGACTCCGGGCTGGGACTGATCCGGCAGAGCGAATTCCGCACCGTGAGAAGCGCGAGCGCCCTGGATGGGAAACCAGACCATTTTCAATCGCGATAGATTGTCCAATCCTTTTCGGGAGCCAGTGCAGATGCTTTACCGCAGGTTCGTTCTTTTTGCCCTATTCACCGCGGCCTCGCTGCTTTCCGCGCAACGGTCCACGATAAACGGAAATATCCTTGATCCGCAGGGTCACCCGGTCGCCGCGAGTGACAAGGCTTATTCGACTCAGCTATCAGGAACTGTCGTTGACACGTCTGGCGCGGTGATTGCCGGGGCTACCGTGCAGGTTCTCAGAGCGAACGGTACTGTACAAAGAACAACACAGTCGGACACGAACGGCTCCTTCATAATTTCCGGAATCGCGGCAGGAAATTATCGGCTCGTTGTATCGAAGCCCGGATTTGAAACAAAAGAGATCCTTGCCACCATCGGGACTACCGGTGCGCCGGCCCCGCTGCGCATCTCTTTGGTGGTGGGCGCCGTGAGCACCACCATCAATGTGCAGGGCCGTGAGGATGAACTCGTCGGAGTTGCCGAATCCGGCACCCAGGGAACGGTGGGCGCAAAGGAAATCCAGGATCGCCCGATTCTTCGTTCGGGAGAAGTTCTGGAGACGGTTCCCGGACTCATCATCACGCAGCACGCCGGCGGCGGCAAGGCCAACCAATATTTTCTTCGCGGCTTCAATCTCGACCATGGCACAGATATCGCCATTTTCCTCGACGGTATGCCGCTTAACCTGCCGTCGCACGCGCACGGCGAGGGCTACTCAGACATGAACACCGTCATCCCGGAGTTTGTGCAGCGGGTGGATTTCGAGAAAGGCCCTTACTACGCGAATGTCGGCAACTTTAGCTCGGCTGCAAACGCCCACGTAGGATTTTTCAAGACGCTGCCCGAGAACTTCGTCAAGTTGGAAGGGGGCACGCATACCTATGGGCGGGCCGTTTTCGGCGCATCGCAAAAGCTCGGTTCGGGTAATCTGCTGTACGGCGGAGAAGAGTATTACTATGACGGCCCATGGGTGCATCCGGATGCTTATAACAAAATCAACGGGATCCTAACCTACAGCCAGGGCGACGACACCAATGGCGCCAGCATCACGGCCCGTGCTTACCACGGAAAATGGAACTCGAGCGATCAGATCCCCGACGCCGCCCAACCCGTCGTTGGTTTCTTCGGCACATTGAACCCGTCTGACGGTGGGCACAGCCAGCGTTATAGCGTGCAGGGCGAGTGGCATCACCAAGGCGAAAATTCCGATTCGAAGATCATGGCCGCCGTATTTTATTACGATCTCAATTTATTTTCCGATTTCACTTACTACCTGGTGGACTACGGCAAAGAGGACCAATTCAATCAGCAGGATAGGCGCTGGGTAGGTTACCTGGACGCACACCACACGGTTCTCAGTACATGGGCTGGCCGCAAGATGTCAAATACGTTCGGCGTGCAGTACCGCAACGATTGGATCAACAACGGCCTTTACCGGACGGAAAATCGCGTGCGCACGACCAAAACCGATTATTCTGCCACCGGCGCCAGCTTCTTCCCCGCCGCCAACAGCGGTCTTCCCAACGCCGGCGTGCTTCCCACATGCATCTACGCCGACCCCACCTCCACGATCACTCTTTCCGTTACTTTGCCCAACAACCTTGCTTTTGCTAACAACGGCAGCACCGCCGCCACTGTCACCGTTCCCAACACTACCTGCCCCACTTTGCCTGCGACCACGTCGCGGGATAATTTTACGGACATAATAGGCAGTGCTTTTTGGGAAAACAAAATCCAGTGGGCGAATAAATTCCGCTCGGTTCTGGCCCTGCGCGGCGACGAGGAAAAATTTATTGTCACCAGCCTGGCTTACGCGACCAATATGATTACTTTGGCCAACGGCACCACCACGACGGTGCCCGATATTGTTACTTTGCCCGACGGCACCACCGAATCGGTTAATGCGGCCAATTCCGGCTCAGCAGCCAAATTCCTGCCCAGCCCCAAAGCAAGTTTGATTTTCGGTCCGTGGGCCGATACTGAGTTCTACCTGCAGGGCGGATTCAGCTTTCACTCGAACGACGGGCGTGGCTCAACGCAAGTGGTAGAACCGGTTTCGCCGGACTATCCTTACCCCAATACGATCATGCCGAAAATCTCTCCCCTGGTCCAACAAAAAGGCGGGGAAGTCGGCGTGCGCACTGTGGCCGTCCCGCATTTGCAAAGCACCCTTTCGCTCTGGTATCTCCACAGTAATTCCGAACTGACGCAGGATGGCGACACCGGAGGCACGATCGCTTCAGAACAGTCGAGCAACCGCTATGGCCTCGAATGGGCGAACTACTACACGCCAGCAAAACACTTGGCCTTTGATTTTGACATCGCGGATTCCAGGGCCCAATTTACTCAATTAGACCCATTCGATGCGACGGTATGGGTCTCAAATTTACCCTTAACAGCTACTGTTACAACCGCGGCGCTCGCCATCACCACGATTTACAATGCCAGCGGATGCCCTTCCGCAGCCCCTTCCACTCCCATACCTGGCTGCGTATATGTGAATTGGCAACAGCTAGGCCCGGGCGGCAAGCTTGTACCCGAAGCGGTTAAGGTGGTCATTTCCTCAGGGGCCGCACTGCACGATTACAAAGGCTTTTCGTCGAGTTTGCGCCTGCGCTACTTTGGTCCGCGCTATTTGACGTCTGACGGACTTTATCAATCAGATCAAACGGTGTTGCTCAATGGGGAGGTCGGTTATCAATTCTTAAGGAAATGGCACCTTACGGCCGAATTCTCGAATATGCTTAACCGCAAAGATGCCGACATTGACTACGCCTATGTCTACCAAATAACTCCAACAGCCGCGCCGGTATTCGGACGCGTGACTCACCCCACCGAACCGTTCCTGGTGCGATTCGCGTTAGGAAGAAGCTTTTGACATTACCGCAATGGGGATTCAGTGCGAGTGCTTGTGCGAGTGGCCATGCTTCGAATCGAGCGCATGAGTGGGCACGCTCATCACCAGGCGGCCGTGCTGCACTCCTTTCAGGCCGATGATCAAGTCGGCGAAGTGCTGCACGCGGGCGGCTTTGCCGTGGACGATCAGCACTTCGAGGCAGGAATCATGATCCAGATGCGCGTGACTCGTGGAGACAACCAGGTCGTGGTGCTCGTGCTGCGCTTCAGTCAGTTTCTCGGTGATCCCGAAGGCATGGTGGTTGTAGATGAGAGTGACGGTGCCGACGACGGTGGCATCGGGCGCGGCGGTCTGCTCCCGCACCAGCCGGTCGCGAATCAGGTCGCGAAAGGCTTCGGAGCGGTTCGTGTATCCGCTCTTCTCAATGGAAAGGTCGAACCGCTTCAACAGCTCGGAATCGAGGGCAATGCCGATTCTGCTTAGCTCTCCCATGCGCGCTCCTGCGTCGAATCCAATCGGATTGGCAAGTTCAGAATAAGGCATTTCTCCTTCAGAAATAGCTCTCGTCGCATCGTGCCAGGTGGCAATTTCTTGAGGAAATTGCCACTTCGTGCCGCCGGCTCCGGGATGCAGCAGAAGGAGAAATGCTTTCGCGCTTGGCGGCGAATCGAACTACTGCGGCGCGATCAAGTGGTGCGCGATGGCGAAGAGAGCAAGCTCCAGTCGCGTGGAGACGCCGGTCTTGTCGAAGATATTCGAGAGATGGCGCTTAACCGTTTCTTCGCTGAGCGAGAATTGCTTGGCGATGTCACGGTTGCTGCAGCCTTCGACGATGCAGCCCACAACCTCGAGTTCGCGCGGCGTGAGGCCGTAAGTCTTGCGCTGCGGCACAGCGGCCTGTTGCATCAGTTCGTGCAGCGCTGAGACCAGGTTGACGACGCGCTTGCCCCCGATCCAGTAGTCGCCTGCGTGAACGGTGCGGATGGCGGTCTGCAGGTGGCTGGCGAGAGCGTCTTTGAGCACGATGCCGCGCGCACCGATCTGCAGGGCCTCGATGATCTGCTGCGTGGTGATGGTCGACGTGAGCAGCAGGATTTTGGCTGTGGAGGGGCCGCTCATGATGGCGCGCATGGCCTCAAGGCCAGGTAGGCGCGGCATGGCGACATCGAGCAAAAGAACATCGGGCTGGAGCTCGAGGGTCTGCGTGATGGCCTCGTCCCCGTCGGTGGCATCACCCACCACGTCAAAGCCATCGTTTTTTGTCAGCATGTTACGTACGCCGATGCGGACCACAGGATGATCATCCGCCAGCACGATTCGAATGGGTCGTTCCATTTCTGCCACACGCCTCCGCCGTTGCTGGTCCATGCGCCGAAAGACGCGAAGGATCAGGCAGGCAATTCAGCATCCAGCATACGCTCCAACCCTCGGACGGCGGCACGCAAATCGCTGAGCAGAACGGCGCTGTTATCCAACTGGTTATCCTTCGAATCGAACCCTGTCATCTCCAAAAGCGCGCCCAGGCGGGCCGCCTGAAGGGCGCCGGCCATACCGCAGCCTCCCTTGATGGCGTGCCCAATGCGGCGAATCTCCACGACGTCGCCTTTGCCGATCGCGGCTCCCAGCGCTTCAATCCGCCCAGTGAGATCGGTGACGACGGCAGAGTAGATTTGCCGCACCGCGGACTCGGGCATTACCTTTCGCAACTGAGCGAGAACCTGCGTGCTGACCACGGGCTCATTGGGATCGAGCAGCGTGGGAGCCGCATCCGGTTGATAGCCTTCGAGCAGCTTACTCAGGCCTTCGGCATTGAAGGGCTTGAGCAGAAAACCGTCGGCCGCATCGGCCACGTCATGCGTCGTGTCGCTGCCGCTGATGGTGAAGATGCGAGCCTTGGTACGGCCGCGAAGCGCCGCAATCAATTTCTTTCCGCTCAGGCCAGGCATCTGCGCATCCATCAGGATCACGCCCGGCCGGAACGCTTCATTGGCGAGCATCTTCAGCGCAGCATCCCCGCTCTCTGCCGTGTGGACGGTGAACCCGGACATAGTGAGCATAGTGGCCGCTACTTCACGGCTGACCAGGTCGTCGTCAATGAGCAGGACAACGGGAAGTTGCCTTTTCGGGGAGCGCTCGAACATGCATCTAGTTTGCATCCGCCGCGCTCTGCTGAGGAAAGAAATCTGCAGGCCGGTAATCGCTCTGGTTCAGCCGTGGATTGCCGGGCAATTTCGGTCGTGCAATCGGGCCGCCTCGAAACCGGCTTAATGCGCACTCGCGGCAGGCTCGGGCATTCCCAGAGCAGCAGCCGCAGGCAGGTCCTGGCCATTCTGCCAGCCGTAGATAGCCGCAGCAAACTGGTTGCCGCGTTGCTGCCACCGCTCGATTTCCAGGTCGTAGCGGACGGTCACGTTGTTGAGCCAGTAGGGGCGGTTCTCAGCCAGCCACGCCTGGCTGTACTCGCTCTTCAAGGCCGAGTAGGCGTCGCGCAGGTCCTGGCAGCGGCCGTTCGCGCCGCTGATCTCGCTGAGCAGAGTGTTGATGGCGGAGCTTTGCGTCTTGTCGTGCTGCCGCGCGACCGCCTGGGCATATGCCCCGGGAATCTCCTGCGCAAGCTGGAATTTGAGGCCGATCAGATCGAGGCGTCGCGCGCCCAGATCCATCGCCGTGAGCGCATCGGGCTCGCTGAGCCTGGGATTGTCGTGGCGCGCCTCGGCCAGCAGAACAATGGCCTGTTCCGCGTGGACACGCAGATCGTGCGCAACGGGCAGGAGCTTCGGTGCAACCGTTTGTCCCTCCGCGCTCCACGGATCGAGCCAGAACAGCGCATCGCTGGTCAGGGCGGTCTTGGCGTCGGCCAGATCTCCCTGTGCCGCCATCAGCTCTTTTTCGGCGCTGCCGATCTTGCCGCTCGAGTCGAGATGAAAGACCGGACCGTAGGCATCCTGGTAATCGGCGATGGAACTCTGGCCGCTCTGCCACGCGGCGGCGGCGCCAAAGAGCACGCCGTACCAATCCATATTGAAGAGGCCCTCCCCATCGTCGTTCCAGACCGAGGTGAGCGCGCCGGTCGATCCGAGGCTCTGCCCGGCCGCGATGAATCCCTGAATGTTCCATAGGGCCGTCTTGTCCTGCGGGTAAACCTCGTTCCAATTCGAGTCGCCGGGAGCGACCCAGGTTTCAATGCCGTTCTTCGCGAATGGCGCAATCAGCTTGTCAAAGCCTGTCTGGTCCGAATAGTCCCAGGGCACGGCGATCATATCTTTCGGAATTCCGGCAACGGCATCAGGATTGGCGTCGCCAATGTCGCCCCAGAAGAGCAGGCGGCGATTCAGCGGCGCCAGCGCATCGTGAATCTGCTTGACGAAGGCAACATAGACCGGCCCGTAGCCTTGCTGCGCGACCGCGTCGTGCGTTCGGCCCAGGCCGAGGTCGAAGGTTTCGTCGGCACCAATGTGGATGAAGGGCGACGGAAACTCCCGCGCAATCTCTGCAAACCAATCTTTGATGAGGGGCAGCGTGCCGTCCTGGCCCGGCGCGAGCATGTAGCCGTGAGGGGTTTCAGCCTGATCCTGATAGAGCTCCCACTTGAGCACATGGTGCAGATGGCCGAAGGATTCCTGGTCCGGCACGATGGTGACGTGATATTGCCGCGCGTAGGCGACCAGTTCCGCGGCCTGCGCGGGCGTGAGCGAGCCTCCCGCGGGCGCCGCCAGTGGATGATCGGGAGAGAGGAGCGTGTGTTCGAAGTACGGGGAATAGATGTTGATCTTGAACGAAGCCAGCACGCGAATCTGCTGCTTCTGGAAGTCGAGCGTGGGAATCGGGCCGCGGGAAAGATCGTCGCTGATGCCGCGGTATTGCATGGCCGGCCAGTCCCGCACCGTGCCCGTGGGAAGCACGCGCGGCGCTCCGGGCAAGGGCAGCAATTGCTTGAAGGTCTGCACGCCGTAATAGACGCCCGAGCCGGTTGCGCCAATGATTGCCGCCTCGTGCGGACCAATCACCAGAATGTATCCTTCTGACTCCATCACCGGATCGAAGGCGAGATTGTTGCCCGCGAGGCCGGCCTTCGCCGCGTCGGCGCCGTTGCGGAGAAGCGTGATGCGATACGGCGGTTGCGCGGTGCGGGATTCATCGCCGGCCGGCGCGATGCGCTTCAGCGCGTCCTCAAGATCGCGAGCGGCGAACTCATCCTCCGCGTCGTGGCCGGGAACGGCGACGAGAATCTTGTCCGGCAACTGAGTGGTCTGCCCAAAATTCGCCTCGCGCGGCGCGGGAAGAAGAGCAATCTTTGTCTGCGCGGCGCCCGCCGTTGCGCCGGCAAGGAAGGCGAAGAGCGCTGCCCGCGCCAGAAAGGACGATTCAAATCGAATGAAGCTCTGCAACTCCAACCCCTTCGGCCCAAAACTTTGAGCCATTGCATGCGATGCGACCATTGTAGACTGGTGCATCGCACGATTCCGCCGAGCACGGATTTGAGCGAGCCGGTCGCGTGACGATGAGCGAAAGGAAAACATTCCCGTGAACTCTGCCGGATTCCCGCATGCGACTACCTTCGCCGCGACGCGCCGTTACAACGCGTTCCTGCTGCTCGTTGCGGGCCTGAGCGGGCTGCTCTATGGAATCGACGTCGGCATCATCGGCGGGGCAGTGCCTTACTTGCAGGCCACATCGGGCCTGACCGCGTCCGAGCTTTCGTTCATCGTGGCTGCGGTGTTGCTGGGCAGCGTATTCTCCACGCTCTTCTCCGGCCTGCTGGCTGACTGGATGGGGCGCAAGCCGCTAATGATCCTGAGCGGGTGCGCATTCGTCGTGAGCATTCCCGTGATTGCGCTCTCGCCCGGCTATGGGCCGTTGCTTTTCGGGCGCCTGCTGCAGGGCGCGAGCGGCGGCCTCATCGGCGTGGTGGTTCCGCTTTACCTTGCTGAATGCCTGGCGGCTTCGAGCCGCGGCAGAGGCACCGCCATTTTTCAATGGATGCTGACGCTGGGCATCGTGGCCGCGGCGCTGATGGGCATGTACTTCAGCTATCGCGTGGACGCCGTTGCCAGGCTGGGCGACGCCGCGGCACTCTTCCGCTTCAAGGACCGTGCATGGCGCAGCATCTTCTGGGTGTCACTGCCGCCCGGCACCGTCTTTCTGCTGGGCAGTTTGTTCGTTACCGAGTCGCCGCGCTGGCTCTTTCGGCGGGGACAAAAGGACCGCGCGCAGGCCGCATTGCTCAGGTCGCGCAGCGGTGAACAGGCCGCGCTGGAACTTGAGGAGATGGCTGCCACGGCACATGCCGCAAAGGCGGGACATCAGATTCGCGATTCGCTGCTGCGGCGCAAATACGCAATTCCGTTTTTGCTGGCCTGCGTGATTCTGTTCTGCAATACGGCCACGGGCGTGAACTCCATCATCGGCTACAACACAGGCATTCTGCTGCAAAGCGGATTGAGCGATCTCGCCTCGCACTGGGGCTACGTGATCTTCACCGTGGTGAATTTTCTGGCGACCATGATCGGCATCATGCTGGTCGACCGCAAGGGCAGGAAATTCCTGCTGGTGATGGGCACGAGCGGAGTCATCGTCGCGCTGGCCTGTGTGGCGCTGCTCTTCAGAACCACGGAGAAGCTGAGCGTGGATTGCCACGACGCAGTGCAGGCTCTGGTTTCGCCCAGCCAGAATCTGGCGCTCCGTTTTGATCCGGCTGAGGCGAGCCGGCTGCTTGCGGCCCAGGTCAATGCGGGCCAGACCGATGCGAGCCGCGAAATCGAGGGCAGTCGCGCGTCGCTGGCCATCATTTATTCCTACGGCGGCTTTACCGCGGCCACAAGCTTTGTGCGCTCGGACGATACGGCTGCCGCGCCGATCGAAATCACGCGCGCGAGCTGCGTGCCTGCGAACAGAATCGAAGCGCTGTTCCGAAATCCCTTTGCTGATCTCGCGGCTGCGCGGACCGCGCCGCTCGTGATTCAAAAAGCGCTTGTCGGGCGCGTGCCCGAAGCTCGAAACGGATGGCTGGTGGCGCTGGGACTCTACGTCTTCATGGCGTTCTACGCTTTGGGCCCGGGTGTGGTGGTCTGGCTGGCGTTGAGTGAGCTGATGCCCACGCGCATCCGCTCGAACGGAATGAGCGTCGCGCTGGTCATCAATCAACTTGTGTCGACCACGCTGGCCGCGATCTTTCTGCCCTTCGTCAGCAAGCACGGCTACTCGTCGATGTTCTTCCTCTTCGCCGGCTTCACGGTGGTGTACTTCGTCGTGGCCGCATTCTTCCTGCCGGAGACCAAGGGCAAAACGCTGGAGGAGATTGAAGCGCAATTCGAGGGAAAGACAGCTTCCAACGTCTAGCTTTCAGCCCAAACCGCCGCGATTTCCCGCACAAACACCAAGGGCGCCCGCCGTAGCGAACGCCCTCGTTGTTTCGAGTTGGATTGCGGTTACTTGCTGCCGCCCTGGACGCCAAGCTTCTCTTCGAGCGCGGCCTGCGCAGCGGCCAAACGCGCCGTGAGCAGACGGAAGGGCGAGCAGGAGACGTAGTTGAGGTCGATCTTGTGGCAGAACTTGACGGACTCCGGATCGCCGCCATGTTCGCCGCAGATGCCGACCTTGAGGTTCGCCCGCGTGTTGCGGCCCTTGGCTACGGCCATCTTCACCAGTTGCCCTACGCCGGCCTGATCGAGAGTTGCGAAGGGATCCTGCTTGAAGATGCCGAGTTTGAGGTAGGCGGGCAGGAAAGCGTTGATGTCGTCGCGCGAAATGCCGAACGTAGTCTGCGTCAGGTCGTTGGTGCCAAACGAGAAGAACTCGGCCTCTTCGGCGATCTGATCGGCAGTCAACGCAGCGCGAGGCAGTTCGATCATGGTGCCCACCATGTAGTCGACCTTGGCGCCCTTCTCCTTGAACACTTCGTCGGCCACGCGGCGAACGATTGCCGCCTGGTTGCGCATCTCCTCGATGGAGCCGATGAGCGGGATCATGATCTCGGGATGCGGATTGCCTCCCTTGGCCTTGACTGCGACCGCGGCTTCAATGATGGCGCGCGCCTGCATCTCCGTGATCTCGGGGAACGTGATGCCGAGCCGGCATCCGCGCAACCCAAGCATCGGGTTCTGCTCGTGCAGCTCTTCTACGCGGGCCAGTAGCGGGCGCAGTTCCTTGAGCTTGGGCGAACGAGGCTTGGTGTCTTCAAGGTGCTGGATTTCGACCAGCAGATCCTCGCGCTTGGGCAGGAACTCGTGCAGCGGCGGATCGAGCGTGCGGATCGTCACCGGCAGCGATCCCATGGCCTTAAAGAGTCCCTCGAAGTCTTTGCGCTGCATGGGCAGCAGCTTCTTCAGGGCCGCCCGGCGATCCTTCTCGTTGTCGGCGAGAATCATGGCGCGCATATGCTCGATGCGGTCTTCGGCAAAGAACATATGCTCGGTACGGCAGAGGCCGATGCCCTCTGCGCCAAACAGGCGCGCGTTTTTGGCATCGCGCGGAATGTCGGCGTTGGCGCGGACGCGCAAACGGCGGACCGGATCGACCCAGGCCATGAACTTCACAAGATCCGGATCGTCGGGCTGAGCGGGAAGAGTCTTGAGCTTGCCGGCGATGACGCGGCCGGTGGTTCCGTCGAGTGAGATGTAGTCGCCCTGCTTGAAGGTCTTGCCCTTCACTCGCAGTTCCTTCTTCGCCTCGTCGACCGTGCAGTCGCCGGCGCCGGCCACGCAGCACTTGCCCATGCCGCGGGTGACGACAGCGGCGTGTGAGGTCATGCCGCCGCGCGAGGTCAGAATTCCGTCGGCCACTTCCATTCCGGCGATGTCCTCAGGAGTGGTCTCGCCGCGGACGAGAATGATGGACTTGTAGGCGCCGCTGTTGTGCTGCTTGACTGCTTCTTCAGCGGTAAAGACGATCTGGCCGACCGCCGCGCCCGGCGAGGCCGGCAGTCCCGTGGCGAGCACTTCAATCTTCTCGCCCTTTTCCACGAGCCGCGGAACCAGGAAGTCGTAAAGCTGGTTGGGCTCGACGCGGAAGATGGCTTCCTCCTGCGTGATGAGGCCCTCGCGAACCATGTCGATAGCGACGCGGACGGCAGCCAAACCGGTGCGCTTGCCGTTGCGCGTCTGCAGCATGTAGAGCTTGCCATCCTGGATGGTGAACTCGAAGTCCTGCATGTCGCGGTAGTGCTTTTCCATGCGCCGCGTAATGTCTTTCAACTGGTCGTAGACCTTGGGCATGGCCTTCTCGAGCTCGCTGATGGGAAGCGGAGTGCGGACGCCGGAAACCACGTCCTCGCCCTGCGCGTTCATCAGGTACTCGCCAAAGAAGGTGTGCTCGCCAGTGGCGGGATTGCGCGTGAAACCGACGCCGGTGCCGGAGTTCTCGCCCAGGTTGCCGAAGACCATGGCCTGCACGTTCACCGCTGTGCCGAGCCAGTCGTCGATGTGGTTGATGCGCCGGTAGGTCTTGGCGCGATCGTTTTGCCAGCTCCTGAAGACGGCGTCGCGGGCCGCGACCAACTGCACCAGCGGATCCTGCGGAAAGTCCTTGCCGGTCTCCTTTTTCACCAGCTTTTTATATTCCTCGATGATCTTTTTGAGCGCATCGGGCTGAAGGTTGTAGTCGAACTTTACTTTCTTTGCGGCCTTCACGCTGTCGAAGATGTGCTCGAACTTCTTCTTGGGAACGTCGAGAACCACGTCGCCGAACATCTGGATGAGCCGCCGGTATGAGTCATAAGCGAAACGGGGATTATTGCTGCGCTTGGCCAGCGCTTCGACAGCCTGATCGTTGAGGCCCAGGTTCAGAATCGTGTCCATCATGCCGGGCATGGAAAACTTTGCGCCCGAGCGGACTGAGACCAGAAGGGGATTTTCGCCGGTGCCGAGCTTCTGGCCCTGCAACTTTTCCAGCTTCTCCAGCGCGTTGAGCATCTCGGTCTCGATCTGTGGGCTCAATTTGCCGCGCATGTACTCGCGGCAGGCCTCGGTCTGGATCGTGAATCCCGGAGGAACGGGCAAACCGGCATTGGTCATCTCGGCCAGGCCTGCGCCTTTGCCGCCGAGCACGTCCTTCATCTTGCCGTTGCCATCAGCCTTGCCGCCGCCGAAGGAATACACATACTTGGTTGTTGTTGAGGTCGCCGCGGCGACCGACTGCTCCATTACGCCCTGAGCCATGGGATAAAGCCTCCCTCACTTATTGGTTCTTGTAGGATTCCGCCGTGCGGTCCATAGGCAAGGGTAAAGGAACGGAGGCCAAGCACGCCAATTGGATGTTGCGAAGCGGCTGAGCAGACCAGGCCCTTGGATATGCGACAACGCCTAGCGGCATTCTTATGTCGATATCACGAATATCGTCCTGGGGACACATTTGCCTGTGCTTTTGGTCACAGGGGGAGGGTGAAGCGAAGAATGATCGTACCGAACGGGAACATCGGGTACCGCATTTTAGGACGGCGGAGCAGCCGGCGGCGTGATCCTTGGGATTTCCTGCAAAATCAGGCCGCCGTTGCCTCTGCCGGCGTGCCAAATTCTGAAAAACTCTCCGCATGTTGGGTCAAAAGGATCTTGTCGAGGCCTACAACAGCAAGAATCTCTGCCACATGGGAAGAAGGATTCAGGATGGTGAAATCATGGCCCGATTCGCGCGCGGTGCAATAAAGCGTGATGAGAGCGGCAAGACCGGCGGCATCGATGCGCTTGACTGCTTCGAGATTGAGCACGACGCATTGCCGGCGCACTATCGGCATGACGCGCTCCAAAAAGGCGGTTTCGTTGCCTCTCACCAATTCCGTGGGTTCGCCTGCTGCGATGGGCGAAAATTCTGTGCAGCGCATAGTGGCCTTCATGGCGTCCTCCTCGAGAGTGTCGCCCTACGGGGCGAATCATGAGGCGTCCGATCGATCTCCATCGCGAGAGCTATGCTGAATTCTCGGGAGTCCAAGGGGGAACGAACGGTACATTGACCTATACGCACTCGAGTGTGCGGCGGTTCCATGGCCAACGCGGGATGAAAACTCGGCCTGCTTCGGGAGCTTCGTGGCAGGGAAAAATTGGCCCATGCACCAAGACCTCTGCCTGCGGGCAGAGGCCTCGATAGCCTTGCGCGATGGTTGGGACGCGTCAGTTCACCGTGAGCGAGAAAGAGGCAGTGTGCTGAATTGACCCCGCCGTAGCGGTCACGGTGACCGTCGAGGTGACGGGAGCAGGAATGATAGGCGGCCCCGCTGGCACCGCGCTACAGGAGGCAAGCAGACTCAGGCCGAATACGCTCACCGCCAATAACAAAATCATCTGCACGCGGCGCCGCTTCTTCCAGCCGACACAGCAGAGCACGAGCGCCAGCGTAGCGGCTGGAAACAGCGGGCGGGAGTTGCGGTGGAGAGCCGCGGTGGTTGTGGCGGATGTGGTCACTTTGAGCGTGGTCGAAGCAGCCCCGCCTGAAGGCGTCACGGTCGCAGGAGAGAAGGCGCACGATGCCCCGGAAGGCAGCCCCGAACAACTGAACGAAACAGCCGAATTGAAGCCGTTCAGCGGAGTCACTGAGACGCCCGTCGTGCCGCTTTGTCCGGCAGTCAAGGTGAGCGACGCGGGAGTGGCCGCGACGGAGAAGTCCGGAGCGGCTGCGGTGCCGGTCACCACCTGGCTCAGGGGTGCAGATTCGCTGGATCCGACGTAGCCGTTGCCTTCCGTAAAGATGGCGGTAATCGCGTCTGTGCCGGCGGGCAGCGTGCTGGTCGAGTAGGTGGCTACGCCGCTGGTACCGGTGCTGCCGCTGCCCCCCACTGGAATTTGCGATCCCATCGCTGTGCCGTTCGCGTAGAACTGAACGGTTCCGTATATGCCGGATGGCGCGTAAGTGCCTGAATTTTGGAGAGGGCCGCCACCAACGACGCAAAGAGGAAACACCCCAGCAGCAACAGTCGCCGTGAAGGTCACGGATTGGCCTGTGTTCGACGGGTTCTGGGATGAGGTCAGCGTGGTGGCGCTTGAGCCCGCACAAGCGCCGGCAACAAACTGTTGCAACGGCGTGGATGTACTGGCGGCGAATGGCGAACCGCTGCCCGGTATATAGGCCGCCGTGATGCTTCCCCCGCCTGCGAACAGCGCCGCAGTCGTGTATGTGGCCACACCACTGCTGTTCAGCGCCACCGGCGGCCCCAGCGGAGCGCCGTATGCACTGAACTGAACCGTTCCGGCCGGCGTGGCGGAGTTGCTCACCGGCGTAACCGTTGCCGTGAAGGTGACATACTCGCCGACATTCGAGGGGTTCAGCGAGGAAGCGATCGTGGTCAATGTATACCAATTTACCGGCAGATCAATGTTGTAGGTAGCTGAAACCACCGCGCTGTTGAAGTAATTCGCGGCCACGGCGATGGCCTCGACGGTTTCCGTAGTAGACACCGTGGATACTGTGAGTGGACCCGTGTAGATGGCAGAGTTGAAGTTCGGCGCTGTTCCGTCAGTGGTGTAGAAGATGGTTGCGTCAGGCGTTGTGTCGCTTATGGTCACCGTCTGCACGGTGGTATAAGTCCCGGCAGCGACACTGAAGGTTGGGTTGGCGACTGTCGTAAAGGAGTGTGGTGTCGATGGCTGGTATCTCCAAAGGTCGTTGAAAAAGTTAACTTCACTGGGGACGTTGGCTAGAACGCCGGTGCCCCCAAAGAGCCAGAAATTGCCGCCCTTGTCGGTCCAACTCGCAGCCGCGTCGCGACCTCCGGGGACGTTTCCGGGGGCGGGCGTTTCCAATGTACCGTACACGCCGGGCCAGCCAAGAAGCTCGGTGCTTGTGGGAGCGGTTTCGGTGATTAAAGTGTTGTTTCCGCCCATCCACGTCCATTCGCTCGTGGATGGACTGAATTCCCACAGGTCATTGAGCAGGTAATCGTTGCCGTTGGCATCTAAGCCCCACCCCCCAAAGAGCCACAGATTGCCGCTGCCGTCGGTCCAGCTCGCTGACGACCAGCGGCTTCCGGGTGTGTTTCCGGCGGCGGGCGTTCCCAATGTGCCATACACTCCGGCGTGGTCGCATTCCAGGTCACCATTAGTGCAGTTCACCGTGCTGCTTCCACTCATCCACGTCCATTTGTTGGTGGAAGGAGCGTACTCCCACAGATCGTTGAGAGCGCCTGGATTTCCGTTGGCGTCGTAGCCATCGCCCCCGAAGAGCCAGAGATTGCCGCTGCCGTCGGTCCAACTCGAAGCGAAATCACGGCTTCCGGGGATGTTGCCTGCGGCAGGCGTTCCCAACGTGCCGTAAACGCCGGGCAGGCCTCCGGGGTAGGCTGGCGTACTGCTCCCATCCATCCATGCCCATTCGTTGGTGGAGGGATCGAACTTCCAAAGGTCATTAAGACTCCCGGAGTTGCCGCTGGCGCCGTTGCCATAGCCCCCAAAGAGCCAAAAATTGCCGCTGCTGTCAGTCCAGCTTGCGGTCCACGCACGGCTTCCGGGGACATTTCCTGCGGCCGGTACTCCCAGTGTGCCGTAGACTCCGTCCCAGACACATGCAACACCCCTGGTCGTGCAGGTTGCCGTACTGCTTCCGCCCATCCATGTCCACTGGCTGGTGGATGGATTGAACTTCCAAAGGTCGTTGAAAAAACAGCCGACACATCCCACATCGCTGCCATCACCCCCGAAAAGCCAAAGATTGCCGCTGCTATCGGTCCAGCTTGCAGCGCTATCCCGCCCTCCGGGAACGTTTCCGGAGGCCGGCGTTCCCAGGGTGCCGTAGACTCCGGGCTGACCATACAAAGTGCCGCCAACGGGTGGCAAAGTGCTGCTTCCGCTTATCCAAGTCCATTCGTTGGTGGATGGGTTGAACTCCCAGAGATCATTGAGATCGCCTATCATTCCGTTGGCATCGTAGCCCTGGCCCCCAAAGAGCCAGAGATTGCCGCTACCATCGATCCAGGTATCAGCTCCATAGCGGCCTCCGGGGACGTTATTGGCAGAAGGTGTTCCCAGTGTGCCGTATATGCCAGGCTCTGCATCGCCGTAAATGGCCGAACTGCTTCCGCCCATCCAGGTCCATTGATTCGGTGCGCTCGGCTGCGCAGCGGCAGAAATTGAAAGAATGGCGAATCCAGGCAGGGACAACAGGAGAGAGAGTGAAAGCGACCCGTATTTCCTCATCGGAGATTCCTCCGCGGGAATCGGCTTCAAGCCCCGGAGACAGGAGAAATCGCAACCCGCACGCCAGTTCCCGAAAGACCTGAGGGTTGAGGGTGGAAGACTTAACAGTATAGACGCGTTCATTGAAGATTGGGGTACTCTGGACTCTGTTTCCTGCCCTTTAAGACTTGCAGCGAGGCGGAGGGCGGCGGTGGCGCAATTGGGAGAAATTCTCGAGGATTCCATGGCCCAACCTGAGACGCCGGCTTCCGGCCTGAGCCAGGAGTACGCGAACTCGTTAGCGCTTGAAGCCGGCTTTCAGGAGGCTGGGCTGGTGGCTCTGCCTTATGAAGCCGAAGCGCGCGATGCAGAACGATTTCGCGAGTGGGTTGCCGCTGGCCGCGCCGGAACGATGGGCTACCTTCAGCGCAAAGCGGAAAGCGGGCAGTTGTTGCGCGAGCGCGTCGGCGTTACGTTTCCCTGGGCGCGCTCGGCGCTGGTTTGCTTTGCAAGCTACGCCTTCCCATCAGCACCGCTTTCAACCAAAACTCAAGACCCACGGAGTGGGTGGATCGCGCGCTATACCTGGACAAGCCGTCTGTTGCCCAGCCGCGGCGACGCCAAGGGCGAGCGGCGGCCAAGCGATTATCACAAGGTTCTGTTCAAACGAATGCGTGCAATCGAAGCGCGGTTGCACGAACAGCTCGGCGAGTTCGAATCGCGAGCTTATGTGGACACCGGGCCCATTGTCGAGCGCGCGCTCGCGGCGGCGGCCGGGCTTGGCTGGACGGGAAAGAACACCTGCCTGATTCATCAGAGCCTCGGGTCGTTTGGGTTTTTGGCGGTGCTGCTGACCAGTCTCGAGGTCACTCCAAAGGACAAAACAGCGGAGCTGCTCGTCGCAGATCGTTGCGGCAGTTGCACGCGCTGCATCGAAGCCTGCCCGACGGACGCGCTCGTCGCTCCCTACCAGATGGATGCTTCGCGCTGCATCTCGTATTTGACCATTGAGCACAAGGGTCCGATCGAGGAAGAACTCGCAGAAAACATGGGCCGGCAGGTCTTCGGCTGCGACATCTGCCAGGACGTGTGCCCCTGGAATGGAAAAGCTCAACGCGGAGGGCCGATCATCGCAGACGCCGATCTTGAGCCGCGCGCAGAGCTCATCAATCCAGCGCTCGAATGGCTGGCCTCTCTGGACGAGCCGTCCTTCGAGCGCGAGTTCAACGGCTCGCCGGTGCGCCGTGCGGGATCCCTCGGCCTCAAGCGCAACGTGGCCATCGCCATGGGCAACAGCGGACTGGCTCGGTTCGCGCCGCAGCTTGAAGCGTGGGCGACGGCGGCCGACGAAGGCCTTCGCTCTGCCGCGCGATGGGCGCTGACGCGGCTGCGCCGCGATTGATCGATTGATCCACGCATCCAACCGGCATCCAACCGATTGAAGTGAAAGCTACCGCCGATTGCGGCCCAGCGAGCTTGAGCCGAACCGGCTATCCTTGGGTCAGCACCTTCCTTCATCCGCGCGCGTCCAACGGGAACGGCGGAGCGCGCATCACCGCAAGAAGGCCTCACGAGAGATTGAACCGTGGCTGATGGTTTGGAATCCGCGTCCGGAGTCGCCACTGATGTTGCAGCCGACATCGGGAGCGCCGCCGCAGCTGTGGTTGCCTCCGCTGAAGGCCCCACTCAGCCGGCCGCGCAATCCAAGTGGTACCGCTGGCGCAAGAGCGGCACAGCGCTCATCGCGTATCTGCTCGACAGCGAGGTGCACACCTTTGCGTTCAGCGTAGCCGCCAACGCGATCATCTCGTTTATTCCGTTCGTTGTGCTTCTCTACACGCTCGCGCTCTCCATCTTTCATTCGTCGGCGATGGTGAACGTCGTAAACGACATGGTGAACTATTTCCTGCCCTCGGCCACCAAACAGTCGGACTGGGTGACAAAGAACCTTCTGAATGAGGCCGTGATGCCTTTGGTGAAGCGCCATGGCGCGCAGGCATTTTCTCTGGTGATGATTCTGATTTCGTGCACGGGTATTTTCTTGCCTTTGGAGGTGGCTCTCAACCAGGCGTGGGGCGTGAGCAAAAGCCGCAACTACCTGTTCAACCAGACCATCGCTTTCGGATTGGCGCTACTGATGGTGGGACTGGGCGTGGCCAGCATGGTGGTGAACGTGAACGTGGACAAGGTGCTCGCCTTTGCTCTAGTGCATGACTCAAACAACTGGTTTTTCCGGCTTCTGAACTACTCTTATGACGCTCTGAGCTACCTTTGGCTGGCGGTCTCAACGGGCGCCGCGTCGATTGTCTTTTTCTTTTCGGTCTACTACCTGCTGCCGAACCGCAAGGTGCCGTGGCGGCCTGTGCTGCGAACATCCATCATTACCGGAATTGTCTGGTTGATTTCGAGGTTCATCTATTCCGCCGTGCTCCCGCATCTGGATTTGCAGTCGCTTTACGGACCGTTTTATGTCTCGGTGGGACTGCTCTTCTGGGCCTATATTTCCGGGCTGATTCTCTTTGCCGGAGCGCAGTTCAGCGTGGCGCGCCTGGGAGATGCGAAGAAGTAGCGCTGGCCGATTTGGAAAACTTCGGGCAGATGCAAAGGAAACGAGGGCCCCCTGGATTTCGGACGATTTTCTGATCTCTGACCCCTGATCTCTGATCTCTGCCTTTTTTCGCTTTGTCTTCGCCAAGGCCTTTGCGCTACTCTCTTGAGAGCAGCATGTCCCCGCCCAAAACCAACCCGACCGAAATCCCCGACCCTTTTGCCTGCTTCCACCCGGTGACGGCGGAGTGGTTCAAGGCCGTCTTCGACGCTCCTACGGCCCCGCAGCGCATGGGCTGGCCGGTGATCGCGCGCGGCGAGAATGCACTGATCCTTGCGCCGACGGGCACAGGCAAGACGCTGGCCGCTTTTCTCTGGTGCCTGGACCGGCTGATGCTTCAAAACAGGGAACAGGGAACAGGGATCAGGGATCAGAAGGACGGGGCACAAGAGACCAAGGGACCGAGGGAACGAGACGACGTCACGAAGCAGGGCTGCCGCATCGTCTACGTCTCGCCGCTGAAGGCGTTGGCCGTGGATGTGGAGCGGAATCTGCGCTCGCCGCTCGCCGGCATGGCCAACATGGCGCGGCGCATGGGTGTTCCATTCCACGAGCCTTCCATCAGCGTGCGCACCGGCGACACGCCGCAGCGTGAGCGGGCCCGCTTCGCGCGTCATCCCGCCGAGATTCTCATCACTACGCCCGAGTCGCTCTATTTGCTGCTCACCTCGCAGGCCGCCGAGGCGCTGCGCACCGTGGAGACGGTGATTGTGGATGAGATTCACGCGCTGGTTCCCACTAAGCGTGGCGCACACCTTGCGTTAACGCTCGAACGCTTGCAGGCGCTGACCGCGAAGCCGCTGCAGCGCATCGGCCTTTCGGCCACGCAGCGGCCGCTCGAAGAGGTGGCGCGGTTCCTCGGCGGAGTGGAAGTGCAGGGAACAGCGAATAGGGAACAGGGAACAGGGAAGCAGGGAACAAGGGAACAAGGGAACGAGGGAACAAGAAACCGAGAGGCTGAGAGCGAAGGAGACAAAGGAGACGATTCCTTGCTCCCTGGCTCCCTCGCTCCCTCACTCTTTTTAGCGGACGCCACGCCGCTTCGCTACCGCCCCGTAACCATCGTCAACGCCGCCGCGCCCAAGCAGCTCAAGCTGCGCATCGAGGTTCCCGTAGAAGACATGGCGCGGCTGGGCGAGATGGAAGAGATTCCCTCAGGGCCGGCCTCGCAGACTCCGCGCCGAGTCTCGATCTGGAACGCGATTCATCCGCGACTGCTCGAAATCATTCGCCAGCGCAACTCGACCATTCTTTTTGTGAACGCCCGCCAGACCGCCGAACGTCTCGCTGGAGCGCTCAATGACTTGGCCGGAGAGCCGATCGCCCGCGCACATCACGGCTCGCTCGCCGCAGCTCAGCGCTCGGTCATTGAGGAGCAGCTCAAGGCCGGCCAGATTCGTGCGCTGTGCGCGACCTCGACGCTGGAGTTGGGCATCGACATGGGCGCCGTCGATCTCGTTGTGCAGATCGAGTCACCGCCCTCGGTCGCGAGCGGTATGCAGCGCATCGGCCGTGCGGGCCACCATGTGGACGCGGTGAGCGAAGGCGTTCTCTTCCCCAAGTACCGCGCCGACCTGGTGGCTTGCGCCGCGGTCACGCGCGCCATGCACGACGGCCACATCGAGTCGACGCGCTTCCCGCGCAACCCGCTGGACGTCTTGGCGCAGCAGTTGGTCGCCATAGTCGCATCGGCGCGGCCGCCAAAGGCTGCGCGTCCGGCAAAAGCGCGGAAATCAACTCGACGGGGAAAGGACCTCACTGCAAATTTGAAGTTTGACGGTTTCGATTCGACCGAAACGCTCACCGCCGAAGCTCCTCCCGAGGTTTCTGTCGACCTCCTATTCAACCTCGTCCGCGGTGCGGCGCCATTTGGTTCGCTTTCGCGCTCGGCCTTCGATGGCGTGCTCGATCTGCTCAGCGGCCGCTACCCGTCCGACGAGTTTGGCGAGCTGCGCCCGCGTCTGACGTGGGACCGTGTGCGCAATGTGGTCACGGCTCGCGACGGCGCGGCGCGACTCGCGATTCTGAATGCCGGAACCATCCCCGATCGCGGCCTCTACGGCGTCTTCCTTGCCTTCACTGACGGCAAGCCGGTGCGCGTGGGCGAGCTCGACGAGGAGATGGTCTTCGAGTCGCATCCCAACGAGACGTTCATCCTCGGCGCCTCCACCTGGCGCATCACCGACATCACGCACGACCGCGTCCTCGTGACGCCCGCTCCCGGCGAGCCGGGCAAGATGCCGTTCTGGAAGGGCGACGGTCCCGGCCGCCCGCTCGAATTTGGCCGCCGCATCGGCGCAATGGTCCGCGAGCTGCGTGCTTTGCCGCAGGCGGCTGCGCTCACGCGCCTCGTCAACGAGCACGATCTCGATCCCGGCGCTGCGGAAAACCTGCTGCGCTTTCTCGCCGATCAGGCTGAGGCGACCGGCCAGGTTCCCGACGACCGGACAATTGTGGTTGAGAGGTGCCGCGACGAGCTGGGCGATTGGCGCGTGTGCGTGCTCACGCCCTTTGGCAGCCGCATTCACATTCCCTGGGCGATGGCGGTGGCTGCGCGCATTCGTGCCGCCGGCGGGCCTGAGGTGGAAACGCTGTGGGGCGACGATGGATTTGTGCTGCGATTCCCCGACACCGACGAGCCACCCGACTCCGATTGGATTCTTGTTGAGTCGGCCGAAGCCATGCAGCTTGTGTTGCGCCAGTTGGGATCGACGGCGCTGTTTGCCGGGCGCTTTCGCGAAGCCGCGGGTCGCGCGCTGCTATTGCCGCGCCGCCGCGCCGACCAGCGCTCGCCGCTGTGGCAGTTGCGCAAGCGCTCCTACGATCTGCTCAGCGTGGCCTCGCGCTATCCCCAGTTCCCGTTGCTGCTCGAGGCCTATCGCGAGTGCCTGCGCGACGTCTTTGACATGCCGGCGCTCATCGAGACTCTGCGCGCCATTGAGCAGCGCCAGCTCCGCGTGCACGTAGTGGAGACGCGCAAGCCTTCGCCCTTTGCCGCTTCTCTGCTCTTCAGCTACGTGGCCAACTTTATGTATGAGGGTGATGCGCCGCTGGCCGAGCGCCGCGCACAAGCACTGACAATCGATCAGGATCAGTTGCGCGAGCTGCTGGGCGAAGCCGACCTGCGCGAGTTGCTCGATGTCGACGCCATTGCCGCGGTGGAAGAAGCGGCGCAGTGCCTCGCGGAGAACTATCGCGCGCGTTCCGCCGACGGAATCCACGATTTGTGCCTGCGCCTCGGCGACCTGTCTCGCGAGGAGCTGGGCCGACGAGTCGTTTCGCCCGACCTGCTCACACACGTCGACCGGCTTATTCGCTCGCGGCGTTTGCTGGAATTGCGCATTGCAGGCGAGAAGCGATTGATTGCCGCCGAAGACGCTGCCCGCTACCGCGACGGCCTTGGAATTCCGCTGCCGCCCGGATTGGCTGCTGCGCTGCTCGAGCCAGTGGCCCATCCCGTGCTCGAATTGGTGCGGCGCTACGCGCGCACCCACGGTCCGTTCACGCTGCGCGAGCCCGCGGACCGTTTTGCGCTGGACACAGAGGCCGTCGAGAATGCATTGCGGCAGCTTGCCCACGAGGGCCGCGTGCTCGAAGGCGGTTTTCGTCCGAGTGGACTGCATCGCGAATGGTGCGACGTGGAAATCCTGCGGCAAATTCGCAGAAAGTCGCTGGCCAAGCTGCGCCGCGAAGTTGAGCCGGTGGAGCAGCACACGCTGGCGCGCTTCCTTACGCACTGGCAAGGCGTTCTCGCGCCTCGCCGCACCGGGACCGCGCACCTCGACGCGCTGCTCGACGCGATCGAGAGCCTGCAAGGCGCGCCACTGCCCGCATCGCTGCTCGAGACCTCGATTCTGCCTGCGCGCATCGCCGATTTCACATCCGCCGGGCTCGACACGCTGATCGCTGCCGGTGAAGTGGCGTGGGCCGGCGTCGAGCCGATTGGCGAGCGCGACGGCCGCATTGCTCTGTTTCTCGCCGACAAGCTTCCGTTGCTCGCGCAGCAGCGGCCGATCGCCAATTCGGGTCTTGGCCCGCTGACCGAGCGCGAGGAAAAGCTGCTCGCGGTTCTCGAATCGACTGGCGCGAGCTTCTTTGATTCGCTGCATGAATCCGCAGGCGCCGGCTATCCTGGCGAAACGATCGATGCTCTCTGGAACCTCGTGTGGCGCGGGCTGATTACGAATGATTCGCTGCACGCTCTTCGCACGTATATTGCCCGGCCCGAAAGCGCGCGCATCCGCCTCGGCGGACGCCGCTATCAAACCGGCATGGTCTTCCGCTCACGGCGCACCACGCCGCCCACGGCACAAGGGCGCTGGTCGCTGCTGCCGCTGCGTGCCGCCGATCAAAGCAGCGAATCCATCCGGCGAACAACAACGGAGCGCAGCCACGCGCTGGCGCTGCAACTGCTCAACCGCTACGGTGTTCTCCTGCGCGAGTCGGTAGCTGCGGAAAACGTGCCCGGAGGATTCAGCGCCGTCTATGACGTGCTGAAGGCGCTCGAAGAGAGCGGGAGGATTCGCCGCGGCTACTTCGTCGGCGGATTGGGTGCCACGCAGTTTGCGCTGCCCGCTGCGGTCGATCTGCTGCGCCAGTTGCGCACCGAGCCGCCAGCCGAGAAGCCCGAGTTTGTGCAACTCGCAGCGACTGACCCCGCCAACCCTTATGGCTCGGTCCTGCGCTGGCCCGATCTGCCAGTTGCCGATGAAGATTCAGAAAGCGCACCACGTGTGCTCACTCGCGCCGCCTATGCTGAAGTAATCCTGCGCAATGGCCAGCTCGTGGCTTGGCTCAAGCGCGGCAATCCAAATCTGCTGGTCTTTTTGCCTGCCGAAGAGCCGGAACGCTCGCAAGCCTCCGCGGGCCTCGCGCATTTTCTGTGCACGCTCGGACAGCAACGAATGCGCGCGAGCAGCCACGGTGGCGTGCTGATCACCACCATCAACGGCCAGCCGGTAGCCGCGCACCCGATGGCGCGCTTCCTGATGGACGCGGGCTTCCATCCCGGGCCTCTGGGCATGCATCTGCGCCGCATTCCGCTCGCCATTGCGCATTCCGAACCGAACCGGCCCGAGGTTCAATAAGAAATGCCTGAAGGCGACACGATTTTTCGCACCGCGCGCAACCTGGGCCGCGCGCTCATGGGCAAGCCGGTCACAGGCTTCCGATCGACATTCCCACTCCTTACGCGATTCAACGACGACACGCCGCTCGTGGGCCAGACGGTCGATCAAGTTGAGGCGCGCGGCAAATGGCTGCTCATTCATTTTTCCGGCGGCGGCATTCTCACCTCGCATTTGCTGATGAATGGCCGCTGGCACATCTATCGCCAGGGCGAGCGCTGGCAGGTCCCCCGTTTCCACATGCGCATCGTGATCGAGAACAGCGAATACCAGGCTGTCGGCTTTCGCGTGCCCGTGGCGCGCATGCACACGGAACAATCGTTGGCTCGCGATCTGCACATCGCTCGCTCTAAAAACGACCTGCTCAGCGAGGAGTTCGACGCCGCAGCCGCGCTGGAGCGCCTGCTGGGCCACCCGCAGGAAGCGCTCGCCGATGTACTCCTCGATCAGAAAGTGCTGGCCGGCATCGGCAACGTGTTCAAATCGGAGATTTGCTTCGTCAACGGCCTTCATCCATTCCGCGCCGTCGGAACTTTGACGCGCGATGAAGCCGCCGCAACAATTTCCAGCGCGCAAAAGCTGCTGCGCGCCAACATTCTCGAAGACTCCGGCGACAGCATCGTTACCTATCGCGGTCAGCAACGGCGCACCACGCACGCATCCGATCCAGGCGCGAGCCTGTGGGTCTATGGCCGCGCGGGCGAGCCGTGCCGCCGCTGCGGCGAGGCCATTCGCCGCCGCATTCAGGGCGAGGATGCGCGCGTCACGTTCTGGTGCCCGCGCTGCCAGCCCATGCCCGACGGATCGGACGTAGACGGATAGGTTCTGGCTCGAATCAATTCGACGGCTTGCCGATCCCGAAGATCTTTTGAAAGATGTTGCGATGGTCCTCGCCGTTCAGGCCTTTGTGGTCGCAGGTCTCGGTGGGAGCGGTGCCGTCGAGGAATGCCGCGGTGTAGTCGACGGGGCAGGAATCGTCGGCCAGCAGGTTGGTGGTCTTGTCGATGGAAACAAGCTGCACGCCATCCGGCGGCGTGAACTCATTCGTGTCTGAGTACTGCGGCAATTGGATGGCCTGCCTCATGAACGCTGCCCATATAGGTGCGGCGGCGCGTGCACCTTGGACGCGACCGAGATTTTCTGGATCGAGCGGGGTGTAGTCGTCATTGCCAACCCACACGATGCAAAGCAGGTTGCTTGTAAAGCCCGCGAACCATGCGTCGTGATCGGTGCCCGTCTTGCCGGCAGCGGGGGCGGTAAATCCCAATGCGCGAACGCTCGCCGCAGTTCCTCCATTCATCACTGCCTCCATCATGTTGGTCGTCAGGTAGGCAACGCGGGGATCGAGCACCTGGCGCGTCGTGGGCGAGTAGTCTTCGATGATGTCGCCAGTCGGCGTGCGCACGCTGGCCAGCATCCAGGGATCGATATGCACTCCGCCGTTGGCATAGATGGTGTAGGCGCCTGCCATGTCGAGGGGCGTGGCATCGTAGGAACCAATGGGCATCGAAGGAGTGCCCTGCGCGCTTTTGACGCCGGCGTCGCGGGCCAGCGCGGCCACGCGATCGAACCCTACCATGCTCGCCAGCTCGATCGTGGCAATGTTGTCCGACTGCATCAGGGCGTAACGAGCGGTCATCACGCCGTAATGCTCGTTTATAAAGTTGTGCGGCGTGTATTCGTAGGGAGTTCCCTCGCCATACGTGGTCGACTCGTCGGTGAGCATGGTCACCGGCGAAAATAGCGCAGTTTGCCCGGGCAGCATGGTGCCTTCGACGGCGGTCTGAAAGGCCGAAGCATAAACAAACGGCTTGAAGATGGAGCCAGTAGGACGATGTGCAACCGCGTGGTTCACCTGCGATGTGCCGTAGCTGCGCCCTCCTACGAGAGCCAGCACCTGGCCGGTGTGAGGATCAAGCGCAATGAGCGCCACCTGCGGATAGATATAGGACTGGCCGAGCTTTTTCTGCTTCGCGTGGACTCTGTCCACCAACTCGTCCACTGCGTGAATTGTGGAGTCCACAGCCTGCGACGCCAGGCGCTGCAGATCGGGATCGAGCGAAGTGTAGATGCGCAACCCTTCGCGGTTGAAGTCGCGATCGCCGAGCCTTTGCGTGAGCTGATCGTGCACCAGGTCGACAAAATACGGCGCTTCGCTTTCGTCCACGCTGGCTTTAGCCAAATGCAGCGGTTCGGCCTTGGCCGTTTCAGCTTCATCCTTGGTAATGGCGCCAGTCTCGACCATCGAGTCGAGCACAAGATTGCGGCGCTCGATGGCGCGATCCGGATGGTGAAAGGGATTCAGGCGGCTGGGGCTCTGGATGAGCCCGGCCAGCATGGCGCACTCCGCCAAATCGAGCTGACCCACGTCTTTGCCGAAGTAATCCTGCGATGCTTCGCCGAAGCCGTCGACGGAAAAACTGCCGATTTGCCCGAGGGGGATTTCGTTCGCGTACATGGCGAAGATTTGCTGCTTATCGAAGCGATGCTCGAGGATGATGCTGATGATGGCTTCGCGCGCCTTGCGCGAATAAGTGCGCTCGGGCGTAAGGAAGAATCCGCGCGCAAGCTGCTGCGTGAGGGTGGATGCGCCCTCGGTGTAGCGATGAAGGTGGAAGATGTCGTTGCGCATCGCGCCCAGGATGCGCCAATAATCGATGCCGCTGTGTTCAAAGAAGCGGCGGTCTTCGATGGCGATGACCGCATGCACAAGATTCGGGGGAATCTCGTCGTACGTGAGCACGCGGCGCTTGGTGCGTTGCGTGCCCTCGCTCAGGCCGGTAATGAGCAGCGGCTCGAGCGCGTAGCTCGAGAGCGCCTGGCCGTGCGCATCGGTTATTGCGTCCACCACACCGCCGCTCACGTGGATGGTGGCGTTATCCGGCGCGTGATAGGACTGCGGGCCGGGCTGCACCGTAATCTGCTGCACGCCTTCGCTGTAGCTTCCCAGCGGGGAAGGCTGCGCGGCGCCATCGCCCGTGTAGCCGGCCTCGTGCAGCTCGTTTCTGATCCAGTGGATGGAGAGCTTTTGCCCCGGACGCACCTCGCGCGGAGCGGCGTAGATCTGCGCGGTGTTGGCGAAGATCGGCTGCTTCAGCCGCTCATCCACAATGCCTTCGTACTTGACGTAGAAATAAGCGAAGACCGAAGCGCCAGTGACGGCGGCGACGGCAACGATCGCGAGCAGAACCAGCAGAATCCGCGACCGGAGATGATGCCCCGATTGGGACCTCGGGATTCGGACTCGTATTGCCATTGCCACTCCTCAAAAACAGCTTCCGGCTTTCAGCACTCAGCTTTCAGCTCTTTCGTGCGGAAGAAGCCATTTGGAAAACCGCCCCGCGTATCGCAGGAAGAACCCAGCCAGCTAGAGGCTTGCTTCCAGCAACCGCTCTTCTTCCACGCGCTTCCTTACCAGCGCAACCGCATCACCCAAGGCCACATCCACGCTCGTGCTCGTCAAGCGCGTCACCAGCTCCACCTGGCCTGCGGCAGCTTTCTTGCCCACGTTGATGCGATAGGGAATGCCAACCAGGTCCGCATCCTTGAATTTGACGCCGGCGCGCTCGTTGCGGTCATCCAGCAGCACATCGAGCCCCGCCGCTTCCAGTTCGACGGCGAGCCTTTCCCCGGCGGCGCGCAGCGAGAAGTCGGCCACGTTCGTAATGGTCACGACGACAGCGAATGGCGCGATAGAGGCCGGCAGGCTGAATCCATTGGCGTCGTTCGACTGCTCGATGGCCGCCGTGAGAATGCGCTCGATGCCGATGCCGTAGCTGCCCATGATGGGCGTTACCTCTTTTCCGTTCTCGTCGAGAACGCGCGCCCCCATCGAATCGGAGTACTTGTAGCCGAGCTTGAAGATGTGCCCAACCTCGACAGCCTTGCCCACGGCGAGCTTGCCGGTGCAGCCCTCCGCCGGGCAGCCCTCGCCTTCGTTCACGCTGCGGATGTCGGCGGCGATAGTCCATCTAAAATCGCGGCCGGGCGTCACGTTGCGCAAGTGGTAGTCGAGCTTGTTGGCGCCGCAAACCATGTTCTTGCGGCCTTCGAGCGCATGATCGACGATGACCACAGGCGACCGGGCATCAACGTCGGAATGTAGAAAGTCGAGGCGATGCTTTCTTGAGGCTTCGCAACGTTCGGCTTCGAGAACATCCTGAGCCAGCGCCTCTTTATACCGTTCTTTACTCGCCGGATCGAGGCCAATGGGTCCGAGAAATCCTGCCGGCGCATGGAAGACTTCGTCAATCTCTTCCGCCTGCATCGGCCTTAGTTCCGACGCAAAAAGAACCGCCGCCAATTTTGCTTCGTTGACCTGATGGTCCCCTCTCAGGAACACCACCGCCGGCTTCCATTCACCGGCGATGGACGCCATGTAGGCAACGCACTTGATGTCCGACGCCGGCGAAATCTCGAAGAACGCGGCCACATCGGCGATCGCGCCGCATCCCGGCGTGTAAACAAGCTCCGGTGCCCCTCCGCCCGTCGGCGCCATCTCGAGGACCGGATCGAGCCGCGAGGCTGCTTTTTCCAGATTCGCCGCGTATTTGCAGACCGGGCAGCTTGCGATCAGGTCCTCGCCGGCGTCGGTGTAGACCATGAACTCCTGCGACTGCGAGCCGCCCATGGCGCCCGAGTCGGCCTCGACAGCGACGAACTTGAGGCCGCAGCGCGTGAAGATGGCGCGATAGACGCGGTCGTGCAAATCGAAGCTTCGGTCCAGGCCCGCCTTGTCGATGTCGAAGGAGTACGAGTCCTTCATGATGAACTGGCGCACGCGCAGCAGGCCCGCCTTCGGCCGCGGCTCGTCGCGGAACTTGGTCTGAATCTGGTACCAGATCTGCGGCAACTGCTTATAACTCCGCAATTCGCCGCGCGCGATCGTGGTCATGATCTCTTCGTGCGTCATGCCCAGGCACAGGTCGGCGCCCTTGCGGTCCTTCAGGCGAAACATGGTGTCGCCCATCGTCGTCCAGCGGCCGCTCTCCTCCCACGGCTCGCGCGGCAAAATCCCCGGCAGGTAGAACTCCTGGCCGATCTTGTCCATCTCCTCGCGCACAATGGCGACGATCTTGTTCAGCGAGCGCTGGCCCAGGAAAAGGTAGTTGTAGATACCGGCGCCGAGCTGGCGAATGTAGCCGGCGCGAAGAAGAAACTTGTGGCTGGCCACTTCGGCGTCCGCCGGGGCCTCGCGCAGAGTGGGAATAAAGAGCTTCGACCATCGGTGCATAGTGAGAGTGCGTGCACTTTCTCGTTCGCCAAGGCGAACGTAGGGCAAATGAAAGCAGCTTTCATTCTAAATGTTTGTCGGCGGACCGGATTCCCTCATTGAGGCGGTTCCGTTTACGGAGCCTGATCAGCCGGAAGACCGAAAACGAAATTCCTTGTGCGACAGACAAGGTAAAGAAAAGCATTACGTCCGATCTCCAGGTTATGGAGACGGAACCGTCGGATTCCGGAACTTCCCAAAAGAACGAGAATCGCGAGTAGACCAGCCAAGCTGCAATCGCCGAGCACAAGACAAAGCCAAGAGCCACCTGCAATGCGATCCTGCGGCGGAAGGTCCTGTACGATATCCATTGGCCAAAAGCGATCAGGATCACCACCACGATCCCAGACCGCCAAGTTGGTGGGTTCAGAGCATCGGGGGTAGTGGGCCTCCCAAATGAATAGAAGGTTCGAATTAACCAGGAAAGCTCCGATCCACGCGAACAACGCCAAGCCAAAAAGAACCTGAAGCACTGTCACTGATACTTTGTTCACGGCTATCCGCCCCGCCCGATCCCTGACCCCTGAAACCTGATCCCTACCGTCAGATCAGTTCCACGCCCCACAGATCGTGCAGGTGCACAACCCCCTCGACCTTTTGCGCAGCATCGACGACGATGAGCGAGGTGATCTTGCGCTCTTCGAGAATCGCGAGAGCTTTGGCCGCCAATTCTTCCGCGGCAATCGTGCGTGGATGCGCGTTCATCGCTTCGCCGGCCGTCTTGCCCAGCGCCGCACCGCCTTCGCGCTCCAATAATCGCCTCAGGTCGCCGTCCGAGATCACGCCGCGCAGCCGTCCCGACTCCTGCACCGTCGTCATCCCCAGCTTCTTTGACGACATCTCGAAGATCACATCGGCCATCGGCGTGAAAGGGGTGACGGTAGGGACGTCTTCGCCTGTGTGCATCAGGTCGCGGACCTTGGCGAGTTGCTTGCCCAATTTGCCGCCCGGATGCAACTCCGCAAAATCTTCAGCGCGGAATCCTTTGCGGAGGCTCACCGCAACGGCCAGCGCATCGCCGAGCGCCAGCATCGATGTTGTCGATGCAGTCGGCGCGAGATTCAGCCCGCAGGCCTCGCGCTCCACGCTGCAGTCGAGGGCCACGTCGCTCGCCGCTGCGAGAGTCGAGTTTAAATTACACGAAAAGCTGATGAGCGCGTCGCCTTTGCGCTTGACCGTGGCCAGCAGGCGCAGAATCTCCTCGGTTTCTCCTGATGCCGACAGCGCAATCACCACATCGCCGCGCATCAGCACTCCCAGGTCGCCGTGCACAGCCTCGGCCGGATGCAGAAACAGCGCCGGCGAGCCAGTGGAACTGAGCGTGGCCGCGATCTTCTGCGCGATGATGCCGCTCTTGCCCATCCCGGTAACCACCACCCGCCCGTTTTGCTCACCGCAGCGCAGGATCATCTCCACGGCGCGCGAGAACGGCGCGGCCATCGGCCCATCGAGGCGCGCGGCAAGAGCCTCAAGCGCGGCCACCTCGGTGCGCACCAACGCCGCGGGTTTAAACCGCTCGTCTTTCCCGGTGGGGCTCATTGGCATTTCATGCTAACAGCTTGGAAGCAAGCTTTCAGCCCTCAGCTCTCAGCCTTCAGCCTGATTCGTGCCGGCCCTCCACGAAAGGACTGCGTGTCCGATGTGTGCATTCCTCGGCTTTGCTGGGCAAATGCGCCCGCCCACTGATCTCTGACCCCCGATCTCTGATCTCTGTTTTCCCCTCGTACAATAGAGCAAAGAGGTCGATTCCGTTGCGCCGAAATACCATTGTGCTTCTTACCGTCATCTTTATTCTGGCCGTCTTTGCCTGGGCGGGCTGGGCCAACTGGGAGTATCGCCGGCAGGCCGCGGAAAAACTGCTGGCCGGCGTCGGGCAGGGCGAACTGGTTCCGGCTTTTGGCGGCGACAGAGCGAATTATGTTTCGCCGCTGAACGGCAAGCCCGCGCCTAATTTCGCGCTCCAGAACCTCACCGGCAGCAAAGTCTCGCTCGCCAGCTACAAGGGCAAAGCCGTGATGATCAACTTCTGGGCCACTTGGTGCGGTCCGTGCAAGGTGGAGACACCGTGGATCGTCGAGCTGCGCAACAAGTATGCGGCGCAGGGCTTCGAGGTGCTCGGTGTCGACACCGAGGGTGACGACCTGCAGGCGAGCGACAAGGCCAGATGGGCCAAGGCCGAGACGAACGCGAATGAATTCGTCACAGAGATGAAGGTGCCGTACCCGGTGCTGCTGGATGGCGACAGCATCAGCCGCGACTACGGCGGCCTCGACGATTTGCCCGCGTCGTTCTTCGTCGACCGCAGCGGCAAAGTGGTTGCGGCATCCGTGGGCCTGACCTCGGAGAGCGACATCGAGGGAAACATCAAGAAGGCGCTGGCGAATTAAGAACAGCCTTCAGCTATTAGCCGTCAGCTTTCAGCTCGTTCATTTCGCAGCTCGGAATTCGGTGGGATTGAGGATCGGAATCAATGGGTCGAGTTTATTGGGATCGGACTTGCGCGACAGTTGTGCTCCTCGGGCTCGCTGCTCTAGCGGGTTCTGCACAGGTGATTTCGCCGGCTGCGCAGAATCGCTCCATCATCACGACCGATGCGGTGCAATTTCTTTTTCCCGAGCAGGTCAGCGTTCCCGCGGGCAAGGCGACCCCGGTCAAGCTGCATTTCCGCGTTGCGCAGGGGCTGCACATCAACTCGCATACACCCAGCGACGAGTTCCTGATCCCGACGGACTTCTCCATCCCCGACGGCATGGGCGTCCGGCTCGGAGCAGCCACGTATCCGCCCGGCGCCATCATCTCGCTCGCCTTCGATCCAAAAACCAAACTGAGCGTTTACACCGGCGAGTTCATCGTTCAGGTGCGCATCGTGGCCGCGCCGGGCAATCACCTGGTGCAGGGCAAGCTCCACTACCAGGCCTGCGATCAGAACCAGTGCATGCCGCCTAAAACGATCAACGTCCCCATCGATGTAATCGGAAAATAGCAGGAATCAGCGTTCAGAGATCAAGAACACTCGGAGGGGTGTCCTATCCTTTCCGCGTTCTTTGCGGAAAGGATGAAAAGCACAACATTCAACCAGCCGCCGGCTTGCTGGCTCGTTGACTTGCACGCCTTCACTGCGTCGAGCCATTGTCGCCTGCGGGCAGTAACTGGTAGCTCACAAAGGCAAAGTGCGCGCCATCGGGAGCCCAGTTGGGCACGTTGTCGCTGCCCGATCCGCCCACAATCTGCACAAGGTCGCGAATCTTCCCATCGGCAGTGTTGATGATTCGCAAGGTCACGTCCTTGTTGGCCGCGTGCCCGGTCACATCCTTGTCGTAGGAGAGGATCAGAATCGACTTTCCGTCGGGCGAGGGATGCGCCGTCCAATTGTGCTTCTCGTCGAAGGTCACCTGCTCAGGCTGGCTGCCGTCAGGGCGCATGCGCCAAATCTGCATTCCACCCGCGCGATCGGAGTTGAAGTAAATCCATTTCCCATCGGCCGAAAAATCCGGGTCGTCGCACACGCCGGCGCCTGTGGTCAGCGCGGTCTCCGCTCCGCCGTCCGGCGAAATGGCAAAAATGTTGAGCGTGCCGTGGCTGGGACGCGTAAACAGAATCGTCTTCCCGTCCGGCGACCAGCTATGAAAGTAGGAATCGGGATTCGCGGTCACTATGCGCGGCGCGCCGCCCGTTGCAGGCACGATATAAACGCGCCGGCCGGGATGGTCCGGAGTGGTGCAGGTCATCGCGAGCCATTTGCCGTCGGGCGAAAGGCCGTGGCTGCCGGTGCAGTCGCTGGCGTTGCCACTATCGATCTGCGTGGCCTCGGCCATCGCGCCGTCTCCTTCCGCAGCGGGCACGCTCCACAGCTTGCCCCCGTGGTCAAAGATCAGCGTCTTGCCGTCGCGGCTCCAGTTCGGCGCTTCCATCTGCCCCTTGCCGGTCTGGATCACAAATGCCATGCGCGCATTGTTGTCGATGGCGATGGTCTGGAGAGTACTATAAAGCGCCATCGGCGCGGGAGTTGCCGGAGCCGTGAGCGGCGCGAGCTCCACATGCGCGAAGGTGGCCTGTTCCACCGCGTCTTTGTTGTGTGCACACACTCCGAGGCCAGCGTAGAAATCGCCGTCGAAGTGCAGCTTGATCGACGCTCCCACCTGGTGCAGCGGCTCGCCGTGTGCGCTCAGGAAAAGCGTGATGGTGTCGCCGCGCTTTTCTAGGCGCATCCGCTGTGGTGCGCCGATGTTGAAGGCAATGTCCTGCGTAGTGTCGCCCTTGTTGTGCCGGTATTGCAGCGCTGTTTCACCCGAACCGTGAACCGCCGCGTCGGCGTACATTGCGTCCGCGTCGAGCGTCTGCCGGAACATCAGCAATGCCTTGCGATGCGGGTCTGAGCCGGGGCCGGCGTCGGCCAGCTTTACGTCGGCGGTCAGCGAGACGTCGCCCGAAACTTTCCTCCACACGAAGTGGAATGCGTCGACATTGACCCAAAGATTCGCCCCCGCTGACCGGATGGTGTAAACGCCCGATGCGGCATCGAAGGTCGCGACTCCCGGCGGCACAACACTCCCCACATCCGACTGGTTCTCAAAGATGCCGAGGGAACTGCCGGCAGTCTCCGCGGCTACGATGCTCGTTCCGAAAAACCCAACCGCCAACGCGGCAACTGCCGCCACTCGTTCCGCCCTTCTCATGTTCCGATGCACGATGAATCTCTCCCTTGTGGACGGAATCACTCTACGGCAAGACAGCGGCTGCTCGCCAGCGAGCAGACCGGGTGCCCCAGGTCCCGATTTTGGGACCTGGGAGAGCACAACAGCTCATGCGAGCGATGAGCGAGCGTCTGCCCCACCCGCAGGTGGTTACGCTCCCGACTTCTTCTCGATCTTTGCCCACGAATCTTTCAGCGCCAGCGTGCGATTGAAGACCAGATTGCCTTCAGTCGAATCGGGATCGAGACAGAAATAGCCCACGCGCTCGAACTGAAACCGGTCCCCGAGTTTTGCGCTGGCGAGCGACGGCTCAAGCTTTGCGCCGGTGAGAACTTCGAGCGAGTTGGGATTGAGATTATCGAGAACGTCCTGGCCCTCTTCCAGGTCGTAGGGATCGGCCTTGGTGAAGAGCTTGTCGTAGAGGCGGATCTCGGCGGAGATGGCGTGTGCGGCCGAAACCCAGTGCATGGTCGACTTCACCTTGCGGCCGTCGGGCGAGTTGCCGCCGCGGCTCGCCGGATCGTATGTGCAATGTACCTCGATCACGTTGCCCTGCGCGTCTTTCACTACGCTCCTGGCGGTGACGAAGTAGGCATTGCGCAGGCGGACTTCTTTTCCGGGAGAGAGCCGGTAGTACTTGGGCGGAGGAACCTCGCGGAAATCGTCGTGCTCAATAAAGAGCTCGCGCGAGAAGGGCACCTGGCGCGTTCCGGCCGAGGGATCTTCGGGGTTGTTGGCCACCTCAACGAATTCCTCTTTGCCTTCTGGGTAGTTGTCGATGACCAGCTTGAGCGGATGAAGGACGGCCATGACGCGGCTCGCGCGGTGGTTCAGGTCGTCGCGCTGGAAGTGCTCGAGCATTTCAACGTCAGTGCTGCCGTTGGTCCGCGAGGCACCAATCGCGGCGCAAAAGGCGCGGATAGCTTCGGGAGTGAATCCGCGGCGGCGGATGCCGGTGATGGTGGGCATGCGCGGATCGTCCCACCCGTTGACGTGCTTTTCCTGCACGAGCTGCAGAAGCTTGCGTTTCGAGAGCAGCGTGTAAGTCAGGTTGAGGCGGTCGAATTCAATCTGCTGCGACGGAAAGATGCCAAGTTGCTCGATATACCAGCGGTAGAGCGGCTGGTGATCGGCAAACTCGAGCGTGCACATGGAGTGCGTGACATGCTCGATCGAATCCGACTGGCCGTGCGCGTAGTCGTACATCGGGTAGATGCACCACTCATCGCCGGTGCGATGGTGTGTGGCGTGGAGGATGCGATACATCACCGGATCGCGCATGTTCAGATTCGGCGAGGCCATATCGATCTTGGCCCTCAGCACGCGCGAGCCGTCTGGGAACTCGCCCTTTTTCATGCGCACGAACAGGTCTAGATTCTCCTCAATCGTCCGGTTTCGGTAGGGGCTGTCCGTCCCCGGTTCAGTCAGCGTGCCGCGGTGCTGGCGAATCTCATCAGCCGTGAGGTCATCGACGTACGCCTTGCCCGCCTTAATCAACTGCAAAGCCCACTCGTAGAGCTGGCCGAAGTAGTCCGAGGCATAGCAGAGGCGATCCCACTCGAAGCCCAGCCAGCGCACGTCATTCTTGATACCTTCCACGTACTCCGTTTCTTCCTTCTCGGGATTGGTGTCGTCGAAGCGCAGGTTGGTTTTGCCACCGAACTCATCCGCCAGTCCGAAGTCAATGCAAATTGCCTTGGCGTGGCCGATATGGAGATAGCCGTTGGGCTCGGGCGGAAAGCGCGTCTGGACGATTGCGTCGCCATATTTGTTTGTGCGCACATCCTCGGCAATCTGGTCACGCAGAAAGTTGGAGGGTGTGTGAACTTCGTGATTTGGAGCGTCCGGGCCTTCCGGATTCGAGTTGGTCATAACCTCATTTCCTGCCGATCTTTGCTTAAGCGAGCGATTGGAGAATCTTTTCAGCTTCGCGGATGCGCTCGAGGCACACCTCGCGGCCCAAAACAACCATGGTCTCAAAAAGCGGCGGCGCATTCTTTCGTCCGCAGACGGCCACGCGAATGGGCTGGAACATTGGACCGGCCTTCAAACCAAGTTGCGTGGCTGCCGAACGAAGCGCCTTGTCGAGCGCATCGTGGTCGAAGGTGATTGCCGACAAAACCTCGAGCGCGGTTTCGAGAACTCGCCGAGCCAGCGCGGCGTCGCCCTTTTGGGGAATCAGCTCGGCCGGATCGTACGGCGGAAGCTTGTCGACGAAGAAGAAGTCGGCAGCCGGCACCGCATCGCGCAGCAACTTGATGCGCTCGCGGATGAGCGGGGTGACAGCCGCGACTTTTTCCGGCGACGGACGAAAACCGGCCTGCTCGAAGAACGGCTGCAGGTCGCGGCTTAGTTCCTCCACAGGCAATGCGCGGATGTGTTCGGCATTGAGCCACACCGCTTTGGCATCAAAGGGATCGTCTTCAGTAAAGTTGACGACCGCATTCGCGCGGTTGACGCCGTCGAGCGTGAACAGGTCACGAATCTCGGTCAAAGACAAAAAATCACGATCGTTTTTGGGCGACCAGCCCAGCAGGCAGAGAAAGTTGACGAATGCCTGCGGCAGGAAGCCCGCATCGCGATAGGTGGTCACGCTGACGACGGGGCCGTGCTTGCGCTTGGAAAGTTTAGTGCCATCGGGAGCGACGAGCAGAGGAAGATGCGCGAAATGCGGCGCCTGGACGCCGAGGCCCTCAAAGATCAGCAGATGCTTGAAGGTGTTGGTCAGGTGATCCTGCCCGCGGATGATGTGGCTGATGCGGAGATCGGCATCGTCGACGCACGAGGCGAGGTGATAGGTTGGCATTCCGTCTGAACGCAACAGCGCGAAGTCTTCTACCTCGTCGGCCGGCTTTTGCTGCGCACCGTAAACGCCATCGACGAAATGCAAAATACGGCCCTCGCCGCGCGGCACGCGATAGCGCAGTGCGAATGGCTCACCGGCAGCGGCGCGGCGGTTGCTTTCTTCGCGCGACAATTCGCGCATTCCGGGATTGAAGAGCCACGCGCCCTGCGAAGAGGAATGCTCGTCGTCTGTCGCGTGCGCCGGCGTGAAGTCGCGATAGGCAAGGTTTTTTCCCTGGATCTGGAGCGCTGCGGCCCGGTGAAGATCAAGGCGCTTGGATTGCTTGTACTCTTCGTCCCAGTCGAGGCCCAGCCAGCGCAGTCCCTCGAAGATCGACTGCACGCTGGCGTCGGTGTTGCGCTCGACGTCGGTGTCGTCCAGGCGCAGCACCATCGTCCCGTGATTGTGGCGGGCATAGAGCCAATTGAAGATAAACGTGCGCGCACTGCCCACATGCAGAAAGCCAGTGGGCGAGGGCGCAAAGCGAACGCGCGGAGTGGCAGCGCCGGAGGGGTTCAGGTCAGGCATCGTGTCGTTTTGTTTCCCTTCACGATGCTATCGCAAGGCTCCCTGCCGCGCCGTAATCAGCGTCTCACTGCTGCGGCGGCAGCGGCGGCTGAGGATACGGCGGCGGATACATCATTTGCGGCACTGGCACAACCTTCCACTGCGCAAAAGCCAGCACGTAAATCAGGATCAGATTGCCAAAGGGGACAATGTTCAGGAGCGAAAGCCAGGGCGAAAAACCGGCCTTCTTGCAGATGAACCAGAAGGGAACGATGATGATCGCGAGGCAAACCAGAATGATGAGCGGCAGGATCGCCATCATGGCCACGATCATGTGCTGAATGTCATCGGCGCTTGGCCCTTGTTGCAGAATGAACGCGAGATTGAACATAGAAACGCTCCAATGTGGAATCGGCATCGCAGCCAAGGTACCGCCAAACCCATGAATCTTCAATAAAAATCGGCGAGGCCAGGAATCCCCCGCCAGCGCCGGGATTTACACCGAGAAGGCGTACTCACCGGTGAGTGGCCCGCGAACGTTCACGTGATGTCTTCTGTATCGTAGACCGGCGTGATCGTCCGCTTCTTGGGCACGCCGTGCACGGAGCTCAGCAAATCTTCGACCACGTCCTCGAGCTGGCGCTGGCTCTCGACCACTTCGCTCATGCTTTTCAGCTCTTCCGGCTCCTGCACGCGCTCGACCAGCGCCACGGCGTGGCACTGGGCCACGTGATCGAGATTCAGGCCCTCGGGGGTTTTGGCTTTGATGCTCACCTGATCGATGCTGACGCCGAGCAGGTCGGCGACCCGGGAGCTCATTTCCCCTGCAATGGGCGCAATCTTTGGTGCGGCCAGGACGAGCGTCGTGTCGACGTTCACGATGCAGTAGCCCGCATGCTGCAGCTCTTCCAGAGCCAGGTTGAGAAAGATGGCGGAGTCGGCGTCTTTCCAGCGGGGATCGCCCGGCGGGAAAAAGCTGCCAATATCGCCGGCGGCCACGGCGCCCAGCAGCGCATCGGTAATGGCGTGGAGCAGCACGTCACCATCGGAGTGGCCGGCCAGGCCTTCGGGATGGTCGATCGTCATGCCGCCAAGGCGCAAGGGCACACCGGACTTGAATTCGTGCGAGTCATAGCCAAATCCGATGCGTGTGTCCATCATTTCCGCGCCTGTTCTCTTAGTCGCTGATACTTGCGATCTTAATTCCTTTTCCAGGAAATGTAGTGTCCAGGATGCCTCTTATCGGGAATTTATTTCCCCGATTCGGGCGCCACCGATGCGAACGAATTGCCTGTCATACGTCGGGGTTTCCGTGAGCACGCGGCGTGTCGGTCTACCTGACCATTGAAAACGTGCCAATGCACTCCATATCGCCAGTTCCATCAGCATGGACTAAACCGGAACAGGTACCGGTCCCCTTGGTGGATTTGTATCTTCCGGTACCACCTTCAAGCTTCCATCTTTGCGTGAAAGGCTTTGTGATTTCCGTTGAAAAGGATCCTTCATAGGAGTAGTACACCTTGTCTCCGTCCCTCATTGTCACATTCAAGCGGCCATGTACGCTCACGGATGCATTCAGCATCTCCTGGAACTCTGTATATTCACTCTCGTCTTCCGGGAAGTTTGCGGCGCTCGCCGTCGATTTGCAACTGCCCTGGATGATCGTAAAGTTGTGATTCGGCGCATCGCCCACGGCCACGTTGTAGAAGACCGATGGTTTCTGACAGAACCACCTTGTATCGACCCGGTTCTGAGCCAATGCGGGGAAGGCCAGGCAGAGCAAAGAACATGCAACCCAAACGGTCTGTCTCATTCAGATCCTACCCTTGCAACTCGGATCGAAGACTCGACTGCTGTGACGCCCCGTCACTTGCCGCGCTGCCGCAGGTAGAACTCGGCCAGTTCCAGGTCGCCCGGCTGCGTAATCTTCAGATTAACCTGAGAACCGTGCACTACGGCTACCGGAATTCCCGCTCGCTCGGCCAGCGAAGCCTCGTCGGTGCCCACAAAGCCGTCGGCAATGGCCTCGGCAAAGGCGCGCTGCAGCAGCCCAAAGCGAAAGCCCTGCGGCGTTTGCGCCTGCACCACAAATTCGCGCGGAATGGTCGCCGTCACCAGCGCACCGTGCGCGGTCCGCTCCACCTGCTTGATGGTGTCTGTGGCGGGCATCCCCACGATGGCGGCGCCATACTCGGCCACCGCGTCGATCGTGCGTTCGATGGTGGCTGCATCGATCAGCGGCCGCACAGCGTCGTGGACCAGCACGATGTCGTCGGCCTCCGCCGGCAGGGCTTCAAGCGCGTTGGCCACCGATTCCTGGCGCTTTTCGCCGCCTTCCACCACATGGACTCGACCCGCGAATCCGTACTCGGCCACCTGCGCCTCGGCGCGCTCCATCTCCGGTTTGCGAACGGCCACGTAGACCGCCGTCACTCGCGGCGCTGCCGCAAAAGCGCGCAGCGAGTGAATCAGAATGGGCACACCGCCCAGCGCCAGAAACTGCTTCGGCTGCGGGTTAGGTTGCGGGCCGGCCATCCGCGTGCCCAGCCCGGCGGCGGGAACAATGACAAACACTTGCATAACTCGTGGAGTATAGCACCGCGCAAGCTTTCAGCCCGCCTCGCGCTATCATCCTTTCGTGCGTGCATCTTTACCATCCACGCCTCCGCTCGATCTCACGCTGCTCAAGCCCGGAATGCGCCTGGCCGTTGCGCTCTCTGGCGGCGCAGACTCGGTGGCGCTTCTGCGCGTTCTGGCCGCGCGCAGCGCGGAGTTGGGACTTGCGCTGCATGCTGCCCATCTGCACCACGGTTTGCGCGGAGCCGAGGCCGATGCCGATCTGGAATTCTGCCGCGAGCTGGCTGCCAAGCTCGGCCTTCCCTTTCACGAGGCGCGCGTGGACACGGCGCGCGAAGCTGCAGCCGATCAAAAGTCGGGCAAGGCAGCAGAGACCATCGAAGAGGCTGCGCGCCGCCTGCGCTACCAGTGGTTCCGGCAACTTATGTCTTCGGGCGTGCTCGACGCAATCGCCACCGCGCACACGCTCGACGACCAGGCCGAGACGGTCCTCGCCAAGTTTCTGCGCGGGGCGTGGACCGAAGGTCTATCGGGCATTCATCCAAAACTTGAAAGCCCGGGGGGCCTCATTCTGCGGCCTCTGCTTGCCGCGACCCACGCTGAAATCGAGGCCTACCTGCGCCAAATCGGTCAGGATTGGCGCGAGGACACGTCGAATCGTAATCTGACCTTCACCCGCAATCGCATCCGCCATGAGCTGCTGCCGCTGCTCGAAGCCTGGAATCACCGGCTGCGCGAGCACATGGCGCAAATGGCCGCGCTGGCCCTCGACGAAGAAGCGTGGTGGCAGGCTGAGCTCGGCCGGCTCGCCCCGCAGTTGCTGCTGCCGGGGCGTCCGGTTCGCGGGGGCGGCCGCGCTGCTGGTGCCGGCCTCGATTCCGGCCTGGCCATCGAACTGACTCGGCTGGCCGTGCTTGCTCCGGCGCTGCAAAGGCGGCTCGTTCGCTACGCCGCCGCTCAGTTCGGCGCCGCGCTCGACTTCACCGCGACTGAAGCCGTGCGATCGCTAGCCCTCACTGGCCGCGCCGGCCAAAAGCTGGCCCTGCCGCATGGCATGCGAGCGGAGAGAACCGCCCGCGAACTGTGGCTGTCGACTCACCTCGAACCAACTCCAAAAGGGAAAGGTGCGGGAGCACCCCCGGCCTACACACTGGCAATTCCCGGCGAGATTGACGCGCCGGCTTTCGGGCTCCGGCTCCGCATCGAGACCGCCCCCTCCGCAACGTCGAGTGGAAGCGCAAATGGCCGCATCGGCCCCGCCGGAAAGACGGCCATCCTCCGCAACTGGAATCCCGGTGACCGCGTGAGGCTTCGCCACTCATCCAGGCCTCGGAAGGTGAAGGAAGTGCTGGAACGTCTGCGGGTTACGGGCACTGACCGGGCAGTCTGGCCCGTTCTCGAGATCGATGCGCGTATCGTCTGGATGCGCGGCGTCGAGCTCGAACCGGACCCTGAACTGTTGATTTCGGCGGATCTTTCCGGCGCAGTCTGCGCCGAACCTCCGGCCCGGACCAGCGCGGAAGACCGGTGACGCTCGAGGTCCTGCCCCTTTCGTAGCATGGGCCTGCCTCCAACTTCCACTGCCCGGGGAGTACAATCGGGTTACTGCTTCTCAGGCGGGGCGCCATGCGTGTCTCCGGAGAACGTTCTGTAGTTTTTGCCACTTTAACGGGCGCGGGGGCGTCTAAGAAAGTGGTGTTTGGCCAGGGTTGATCGTTGGGGGTCGCGGTAGCTGTTTCGCCTTCGCCGCGAAAAGGAGACGTTGGTGAATTCGAGCGTTAAAACCATTATGTTTTGGCTCTTTATCCTCATCTGCCTCGTGCTGTTGTGGGGCGTGGTGGAGAGAAGCACCGGCATGGCGAAAGAGCCGGAGTACGCCTACTCCGACCTTTATGACAAGGTGGTCAACAACCAGGTGCAGGACGCCTCCATCCAAGGCGACGAGCTAAAAGGCCATTTGAAGGTCTCGCCCAAAGACGAGTTCCACACCACCCTGCCCAGCAACTACGAAGACCTTTTGAAGGCGATGATCGCGGCCAAGGTAAGCTTCTCGATCAAGGAGCCGCAGAACAACCTTCTCATTCCCCTCCTCATTAATGCGGGCCCATTCGTGCTGCTGATTGCGGTGTGGTTCTTCATGCTGCGGCAGATGCAGTCGGGCGGCAACAAGGCGTTGTCGTTCGGCAAGAGCCGTGCGCGCCTGCTCTCCATGCAGCAAAAGAAGGTCACGTTCAAAGACGTGGCCGGCGTGGATGAGGCCAAGGAAGAGCTGAAGGAAATCATCGAGTACCTGCGCGAGCCGCAGAAGTTTCAAAAGCTGGGCGGCCGCATTCCCAAGGGCGTGCTGCTTGTCGGGCCTCCGGGAACCGGCAAAACGCTTCTGGCGCGTGCTGTGGCCGGCGAGGCCAACGTTCCCTTCTTCTCCATCTCCGGTTCGGATTTTGTTGAGATGTTCGTCGGCGTCGGCGCAAGCCGCGTCCGCGACCTCTTCGAGCAGGGCAAGAAGAACGCCCCCTGCATCATCTTCATCGACGAAATCGACGCTGTCGGCCGCCATCGCGGCGCAGGCCTGGGCGGCGGCCACGATGAGCGCGAGCAGACCCTGAACCAGTTGCTCGTCGAGATGGATGGCTTCGAATCAAACGATGGCGTGATCCTGGTGGCTGCCACCAACCGCCCCGATGTGCTCGACCCCGCGCTGCTGCGGCCCGGCCGCTTCGACCGGCGCGTGGTTGTGGGCCTGCCCGACATTCGCGGGCGCGAGGAAGTTCTCAAGGTGCACGTCAAGAAAGTTCCCGTCTCCGACGACACCAACTTAAACGTGCTCGCGCGCGGTACGCCGGGCTTCAGCGGTGCGGATCTCGCTAACATGGTGAACGAGGCGGCGCTGAACGCGGCGCGCCTGAACCGCAAGCAAGTCACCATGTACGACTTTGAGCTGGCCAAGGACAAAGTCCTCATGGGCGCCGAGCGCAAGTCCATGATCCTGAGCGACGAGGAGAAGCGCGTCACCGCCTATCACGAGGCCGGCCACGCGCTGGTTTCGCTCAAGCGAGACAACTCCGACCCGGTGCACAAGGTCACGATTATTCCGCGCGGAATGGCGCTGGGCGTCACCGTTCACCTGCCCGACGACCGGCACAACTATACGCGCGAGTACCTTGAGACACGGCTCGCCATGCTCTACGGCGGCCGCGTCGCCGAGGAGATCTTCCTCAACCAGATGTCCACCGGCGCGGGCAATGACATTGAGCGAGCCACGGAGTTGGCGCGCGCCATGGTCTGCGAATACGGCATGAGCCGCCTGGGTCCGCTCACCTTCGGCAAAAAGGAAGAGCAAATCTTTTTGGGCCGGGAGATTGCGCAGCATCGCGATTTCAGCGAGGAGACGGCGCGGCAGATCGACCTCGAAGTTCGCCGCCTGATCGACGAAGCCTATCAATCGGCGCATAACCTGGTGGAATCGAATGCCGACGCCATGCACCGCATCGCCGCCGCGCTGCTGGAGCGCGAGACCATCGACGCCGAGGAGCTGAAACTGCTGCTTGAGGGCAAGGCGCTGCCTGAGTTGCGGTCATCGCTGGCTGGAGGGGGCGATTCCGACGGAACCCCGCAGCAGGTTCTCAAGCCGGAAGGCCGCGGAACTGGCACTGGCGGCGGCTTGCCCGAGGGCTCGCCTTCGCCGGCGTAAGAGAGACAGTTCACAGTTCGCAGTTCACAAAAGGGCCGCTCGCAAGAGCGGCCCTTTACGCTGTTCGAAGAAAATCTCCGCCTCGTTGAACCTTCCGCACCGTTGCTTCGACATAATGGTTGAACGCACATGGAAAGCAAGAATCGAGCGCCATACGAGTGGCTCGCGCTTCGTTGCCAGAGCGGCGAAAAGGGCGCATTCGAGGACCTGATCGCGGCGATGGAACGGCCGCTGCTTTATTACGCCATGACTCTAACCGGCAATCAGGACAGTGCGCTCGATGTGCTTCAGGAGGTTTGGATCAAAGTGTTTCGTGGTATCCGAAGGCTGAAAGACCCCGGAGCCTTGCGCCAGTGGCTGTACTCGATCACGCATGGAATCGCGGTCGATCGAATCCGAAAAAACTACTCGCGCGAGCAGGCGGAGAAGGTTCAATGCGAGGATTTTCAGGAGGCCGAGGAGCCGTCGTTCGCCGAAGAGGACGCCGCCGCGGTCCATGCGGCGTTGAATCAAATCGGCCTCCATCATCGCGAGGTTCTGGTCCTGCATTTTCTTGAGGATCTGTCGCTGGCGGAGATTGCAAAAGTCGTCGGTTGCTCAGAGGGCACCGTCAAGTCGCGGATCCACTATGCCAAACGGCAAATGAAACAGATTCTCGAAGGAGTGAAATATGGCACAGCAAACGAATAACCTGCGCGAACGTCTGCTCGCGGCCCTGCCGCAGCCGGAAAACCTCGCCGCCTATCGTGAAGAGACCGCTGCGTTGCTGGCAAAGCACGCAAGAGCGCTTCACTGGGATAAAATCGCGGCAAACACGTTCGTATTCCTCGCTGTCTTGCTCTTCTGGTGGAGCATTTACCCCGGGCGCCTGGGCCCAATGGCGGCTCATAGCTTTCAATTCGGCAGTGCCCTCCTGTACTTCGTGGGTGCGATCTACGCGGTGCAATACAAGGTCTATGACAGCCAAGTCGCCACCCTGAAGGAAATCAAGCAGGTCCAGCTCCAGGTCCTCGAGTTGCAGGCCTCGCTTAAAGCAGACGGCCAGCGCCAACCCTGACCCCGAACCGCTGCTCGCTGTCCATCGTCTGCGCTTGCTGTATACTTCCCCCGCAGACCTCATCGCCGCTCGCTTGTGAATTTAACTTGAGAGTGCGGACGGCTTCGCTGATTCCCACCAAAATGCTAAGAGGAGCACTCCGCATGAACGCCCCCGTTGGCCGTTTTGCCCGCCGTTTCGCCCGCCGGTTCCTGGTTTTACCGCTCGTCCTCATGGCCTTCGCGGTCGTCTTCGCGTTCGGGGCCCACGCCGCTCCCGTTCTGATGATCTCGATCGACGGCCTCAAGCCCGAGTACATCACGCAAGCCGATGCGCACGGAATGAAGATTCCCTATCTGCGCACGCTCCTTGCCAATGGGACCTACGCTGATGGCGTGGTCGGCATCTGGCCGACTATCACCTATCCCAGCCACACCACGCTGATCACTGGCGTTTGGCCTGCCGAGCATGGCATCAATAACAATCAGATCTTCGACCCGTTCCTCCAATTTGGAAGCGCGTGGAACTGGTACGCGTCCGAGATTCGCGTTCCCACTCTGTGGCAGGTCGCGCACCGGGACGGCCTGCGCACGGCCAGTGTCGGCTGGCCCGTCAGCGCTGGCGCAACCGACGTCGACTACCTCATCCCGGAATATTGGCGTGGCGCAAGTCCGTCATTTTCTGCCAATCCCGACGACCAACTCCTGATGGCGGCGCTCTCACGGCCCGACACGCTCATTCAGCAACTGAAGCCCGCGGTTGGCCCTTATATGAACGGCAACGACACCTCGATCGCCGGCGACGAGATGAAGAACCGCTACGCGCTCGAAATTCTGCGCCGCTTCAAGCCGGTATTCATGACTCTGCATTTGAGCTCGCTCGATGAGACCCAGCATGCGCACGGTCCGTTCAGCCCGGAAGCCTGCGCCGACCTCGAAGCGCTCGACGGCATGGTGGCGCGGCTCGCGCACCAGGTGTTCGCTAACAATCCTTCCGCTGTGCTGGTCATCGTCTCCGACCACGGCTTCATGAATATTTCCAATTCCGTTAACCTTGCCATCCCGTTTCTTCAGGCGGGCCTGATCAACGCGACGATGGTCCCAGGCAAAGCTCCGGTGGTCAACTCATGGAAAGCTGAGCCGTGGATGGCCGGTGGAATGGCGGCGATCATGCTCCACGATCCGAACGATCGCGGAACCGAACAGCAGGTGAAGACGATGCTCGACGGCCTTGCCGCGGATCCCGCGAACGGAATCGCGGAGATTCTCGATCGCGACGCGATCAAAAAGCGGGGCGCCTTTCCCGAAGCGGCATTTCTAGTGGTTTTGAAGCCCGGCTACTATACCGCAAACGGACTCGCGGGCAGCCTTGTCACTCCGATTCCCGGCAACCGCGGCTCGCATGGGTTTTCGCCTGAGTATCCGGAGATGCGCTCGTCGTTCTTTGCTGTGGGAGCCGGTATCGCACATCATCGCGACCTTGGCCTGGTGGATATGCGGCAGATCGCGCCGACCGTGGCCGGAATCCTCCATGTGCCCATGCCCACGGCTAAGGCAATGCCCCTCCACGTCGCGCCGTAAGTGCGTAGTCCATCGACCGCGGAGCTTGGTATGGCCTGAAGAGCTTCAGGTTTTCCTTGTTCCCTCGGTCCCTTGTTATCTTGTTCCCTGCATTTAGAAAATCTTGTAGCTGATTCCCACACTGCCGCCGTAGGGCGAGAGTACGGGAGTCAGGCGCCACTGCTGATATTCGAAGTCGATGGCGCGCAGCGTGAACCGGCGGGTCAGCCTGTAGTCCACGCCGCCGCCGTAGTCGAGGACGAATGCATCCCCCTGCATGAGAAAATTGGCGCTGCCCATGCCGACCAGAAACTTGCCATAAGGCGTGATGCGGTGAAACGTGACAATGGGAATCCGCGGACCGATCAGGTAGGTATTTTCGCCGTTTCCGGTCGGTGGAATGCCCCAGTAGTACTGGTTGTAGCGCAGCCAGTGGCCTTCGGCTTCCACCTGGAGCCAGCGGCTGAAATGGACGTCTACGAAGGCGCCGGGGCCATAGAGCCGGTTGGGACTCGTATACGCGATGCCCAATCCATCGTAATCAGGCTGGAACATGGAGCCCAGTGCGCCGGCGGAAATGCTGAGGTTGTGCGAAGTGGCCGCAGGCACAACCTGCCCATGCGCGGAAACGATGGCGAGGGAAGAAACGGCGCAAAAGAGCGCCACAGCATTTCCGATTCTGGTCCGCACAGGAAAGCAGCGGCCAAGTGGCTTTTTCCCAAAGGAAAAGCCACCTTGAACGATCTCAAGAAGGCAGCAAGTGAATCGGAAATGCTCCAGGATCGATTTCTTCATAAGCAAGACACAAATCCACTTCCTGTGAATCTTCGTTTCGCAAGGCAATGTCAATCGGACTCACACTCCGGACCGCATTGGGTGCGCTCATTTGAAACGGCGCACCGTGTGCGATCTCGGCGGGACTCATTTTATCTTATGGCTGCGGGTTCTGTGCTGCAGGTGGTTGCTGCGGTGGCGGCGGTGTGCCGCCGGCCGCGGTCTGCTGATCGGGTGTGGCAGCGGAGCTGCTCGAAGGTTGAGCCGGCGGAGCAGGCGGGGCATTAGCGGGTGCGGCGGCCGGTTGATCATTCGCGGGCTTTGCACCGGGCGCGGCCACCACTGGCGCCGACGCAGGCGGTTCCGCACTGGCCTCTTCATAGTGCTGCAGCTTGTAGAAGATCGGCGTCACCTCGAACGGCATCTTGTCGCGTGCGTTCATCGGCGCATAGCGCTTGGCGCTCAGCATGTGCACGGTATCGTCCCAGGGATCGGTCTTGAGCCAGCTTCCCAAGGGCAGCGCGGGCGTCTGCGCCAGGTCGTCCCAGTTCAGTTTCGGAGCCATGTGCTCCACCGCCGCCATCCACGGCGTGCCATCTGCCTTCAGCAGCGAGTCGCCCAGCATCGGCGTATTCAGCGCCTTCAACTCCTTCGCCCGGTCCGCCAATTGCTCGTAGTAAAGGCCCGCGTTCGCCAACCGGTCCTTGTACATGGAATTCTCAAGATACTCCATCGCCTTCTTCGACGCGGTGTCGTTGTCCACGTCGGAGTGATTCATATTGATGCGCTTGAAGGTGGCCTCGTCGGGGAACAACAAACGGTCGTTGAAGGCATAGCGCGTGTCGATGTGGTGGCCCATCGCGATGTGAGCCAGCTCCATGGCGACTACCGAGGCGATCGCTTCTTCGCTGGGCAGCGAGTCGATCAGCCCCTTGCTGAGCAGGATTGTGTTGCCCACGGTCGTGGCTTCCACGGTATCCGTAAGCAGCACGCGCGTGTGAAGCTGATCGGTGAAAGCCAGGTTGTTGGGCACCACCAGGTTGATCACTATCTGGTCCAGAACCTTGTTCTCATAGCCGCCGGAATCGAGCGGCGCCACCAGCCCCGCTTCCACCAGCCGGTCGATCACGTTGTTCTCGGCCTGCGTGATCCACATCCGCGAAGCCTGCAGCGGACCCACATCCTGCGAGTCGTCGCTCTTGTCCACGGCTTCGTCCACTTTCACGCTCACGTTTTCGCTCTCGCGTGTGGGCAGCTTCAGCGAGTAGCCCCAGAAGTGCGTCTGCGCCTTCAGGCCCACTTGCTTGCTGGCCTCGGTGCGCTGCGTCTCTTCCACGTAAACCGCCACCGGCAGCCAGATTCCCGGCTGCACGTTCATGCGCCAGCTGTCAAAGTGAAAGAAATATTTTGAGGCGTCCTCCGTCGTGGGTCCGGTGTAGGTGCCGTTGAAGCGGACTACGTTGGCGCCGTCATCCTCGATCCAGATGCGTCCGTAGAACCGGCCGATGCCCTTGACGTCGGCCTTGGGATGCACGTCGTAGACCCAGGTGCGCACCGAGCCTAGAAATTCGCGGCGCACAAAGCTGAACACATAATGCTGCTGGTCGAATCCCGACGGGTCGATGAACATCATCTCCATAAATCCGTTGGGATTGTAGGTAAACTTCTCCAGCCCCAGCGCCTTGCTCAGTCCCGTCATGGCAGCGAAGGAGCCCTTGAAGAAACCATGCTTGGTCTCCTCCTTGGGCTCGTAGGACTTGTCGAAAAACCCTTTGCTGAAGTCCACACGGCTGAGCATGTATTGGTCGTCCGTTGGCACTTCATAGAGCTTCACGTCCGGACGCGTGTCCTGGATGTAGGTCTCCACCAGCGGCGTGCGCAATTGGATGTTCTTGATGAGCACCTTTTCCTGCGCGACGGCCCTTTGCACCAATGCGGCCTGGTCGGCAGTGAGTTGGCGCGCCTGTTCGTACTTTGGCTGCTTCTTTGCGTGCGCGCAAGCAACACTCATGGTCAGAATCAGGAAGGTTAGGGGGATCTTCCGAAACATCATGTGTGACTCCTGTTGAATTTTGTCCGGCTTTGTTCCCGGCCTGCTCGCCGTTCCGGGCGCTGCGGCTGAGTATCGGGCCATTTTCTTCCTTACCATGGTGATGCTACGCCAATTGGGGCGCGATGCTACGCCAACTGGAAGGTAATGGTAATCTTCGTCGTTACGTCCACGGGCTGGCCATTGTTCGTTGCCGGGCGAAATCGGATTTGCTCCGCCACGCGCTTGGCTTCTTCATCAAGCCCGTGACCGAGTCCCTGAAGCACGCTGCGCACGACCACCTGTCCGCTGGCCAGGAACGTCACGCTCAGGACCACATCTCCTTCGACGTGCAACTGCCGCGCTTCGTTTGTGTAGCGCACCGGCGGCTTGGAAAGAACTTCCACCTCCGTCGCGCGAACCACCTGGGTGGTCATCCTTGGCGCCGCAGCCACCTGCGTCATGCCTGGAATCCCGGCCGTCGCCACCTTGCCATAGTTAGACGTGTTTCCGCTGCCCGTCGCTCCCGGAATGCCGGCCGAGGCCACTTTTCCCAGGTTGCCGGCGCTGGAACCGTACTTGGTTCCATTGCCGAGGCCGGTCGAGCCCACCACTCCGTGCGGCGCCACTGCCGGGCCATTCATGCCGCCATAAGGATTTCCGATGGCGGCCACCGTGGCCGGACGTGTGGCATTGGGATTGGGCGTTACTCCAAAGGTCTGGCCCAGATGCACGGGCGCCGTTGACGGCTTGACCGTCGAGTTCTGCGCGGGCATCGCGGCCGCCAGAGCGGCCTTGGGCTGCGGCGCCAGGATCACCGTCTGCGGTTTCGGTTGCACCGCCGGCAGAACCACCTTGGCTTCCATCTGAATCGGCTTCGGCTCGGGCTTTGGCTTGGGCATTTCGATCTGCCGCGGCTGCAGCTCCACCTTGGGTGGCTCCGGCGGCGGAGGCAGCTCCTGCGGTGGCGGCTGCTTGATCTTCACCGCCGGCGGCGGATTGTTGGGGACCACGAGTTCCGTCATCTCGTAGTGCTGTTGAAGCACCTGTTTCGCCGTCATGCCAATAACGATGGCTGTCACGGCGATCAACACGTTGATGCCGCCGCTCATGATGAAGGCTAGCGGACGGCCCTCGGGCTCGGGCAGCAAACCGAATGTGCTCTGTCCAGGGGTATACGATGTCGGCATCTCTTTAAACCTCGCTTGCGGCCGCCGCTCCGGCGGAGGGCCAACTCGGGGAAAAATGGCAGATTCGGGGTTCGCAAACCATCACGCCTGCTGACTGCTGCGCCCTTTCAACTGCTGGCTGCTGCGCCCTTCCAACTCTTTGACGACGTTCAACCGAACAAAAACTGTTTCTGCCACCCGCTCATGAGCCAAAAAAGTCGATCGTGTCGGCAGCTGAAAACGATGTTCCGCTCGGCGCCATCCGCTTCCCATATTCTTGATGGCTGCGCCTAACTCTTCCATCGCTTTCCGGTCCAGATTCCTTGAGGGAAAATTGGAAAGAAACCATTACCATTATACGGAGGAGATGGTTACTCACAGATCACCCAAATTGTGTAGGTACTGGTACCAAGGGCACAGGGGAATCCGCTTGAATACTCACCCCAGTCGGGCCTGCCGCCCACGGACATTCCGTTCCTTTCTTTTATGATCCAAGGCATTTCAAAAGGAATCGGCCGCAGGTCCCGCGACTGAAAGATGCGCTGCTGGAACCCTAAATCGGGACGTCAAGAACGACCAGACCGCTGTAGTCCCAGAGCGCTGTGTTCGAACTCCCGGCGTGGCCAACCGCCCATGCGGAAGATTCAGACCGGGCGGCTCGGATGGCCGCGCGGTCAAGCACTATTCTTATAGACTCAAGGTAAACCAATCTGGACTCGCGAGGGTAGTCTTTTTGTGAAGATTTTTGTGACGGGTGGCGCGGGGTACATTGGAGGTACTGTTGCTGGCCTCTTTGCCGAAAGGGGCCACAAGGCAGTCGTTTTCGACAATTTGAGTCACAGCCGGCGCGATTTTCTGCCTGCGGGGGTGGACTTCATCAAGGGCGAGCTGGCCGATCGGCAAGCTCTCGAAGACATCTTTCGAGCGGCCCGGATTCAAAACCAGCCCTTCGATGCCGTGCTCCACTTCGCCGCCCTCATTGAGGCCGGCGAGTCGATGGTGCGCCCCGAGATCTTCTTCCGCAACAACACCGCATCTACGCTCTCGCTGCTCGAGGCCATGCTGGCCTCGGGTCCCAAGCGGCTGGTCTTTTCTTCCACCGCCGCCGTCTACGGCGAGCCGGAATCCATTCCGATTCAAGAAGATGCGCGCCTCGCGCCCACCAACCCCTACGGCCAGTCCAAGCTCCTGGTCGAGCAGATGCTCACCTGGTTCAACCGCATTCATGGCCTGCGCTACGCCTCGCTGCGCTACTTCAACGTGGCTGGCGCCCACGAGGGCCCGGCCGGCATCACCCGGGGCGAAGCGCACGAGCCAGAGTCCCACCTGATCCCGCTGGTCCTCGACGTCGCGCTCGGACGCCGTCCCTCGATCCGCATCTTCGGCGACGATTATCCCACTCACGACGGCACCTGCATCCGCGACTACATCCACGTCACCGACCTGGCCGAAGCGCACCTTCTTGCGCTCGCCGCCCTAAACTCCGGCCCCGAAAATGACTCTGGCCCCGAAAATCTGGCCCCTCTCATCTATAACCTTGGTAACGGTCAGGGTTTCAGTGTGCGGGACGTCATCGACTCGGCGCGACGCGTCACCGGCCATCCCATTCCCGCGGAGATTCATCCCCGGCGTCCGGGCGACCCGGCCGTCCTCGTCGCCAGTTCGGCGAAGGCCATCCGCGAACTGGGCTGGAAGCCGCGTTACACCTCGCTCGACGAGATCGTCCGCACGGCATGGATCTGGCACCAGAAGCGCTTTCGCGCGTCGTAATAAAGTCACTGAGGAACCGGCGATGCAATGCATCTATTTGCTCTCGACAGGTGGAACCATCGAGAAGATCTATTCCGAGCAAAGTGGCGCGGTAGAAAATCGCGCCGCCAAGCTCGAACGTTATCTGCGCGCGCTTCGCCTGCCCGACGCCGAAATTCGCTCCATCCAGCTCATGAACAAAGACTCGCTCGAGATGACCGACGCCGATCGTGCCGAGGTCCGCGATCGCGTGGCTGAGCTTCTCAAAGAAGGCGCTCCCATCGTCATCTCTCACGGAACCGACACGATGGTTGAAACTGGCCTGTTCCTTGAGTCGGCCTTCTCCGGCCTCAAAGTCCCAATCATCCTGACCGGAGCCATGACGCCCCTGGGCTTTGAGGGCAGCGACGCTCTGCAAAACCTTACCGAGAGCCTGCTTGCCGCGCGCTTGCTCTCTCCTGGCGTCTTCGTCGTCATGCACGGCCAGGTCTTTCCCGTCGGCCGCGTCCGCAAAGACAAAGACAAAGCCACATTTGTCTGGAAATAGACTCGGCCACGACGTGGAATTCGTGCAACCACAGAGAGCGCTCGTCGATCTAATAAACTGAATCGGCGCATGAGGTTTTCCCCGATGGCCAACAACCGAGACAAGGGCTTTTTACGGGCGTTTCTTGACTTCTTCATTCTGTTCAGCGGCGTCTCGACAGCTTCGAATCTTGCCCGCACGCAGGGCCGCGTACTTCTCACGCGCGGCATCTTCCTCTTCCGTGGCCGCTAAGCTGCCCTTTTACGCCAGGCTCGCCGCGTTATTGTTCCCTTGTTCCCTTGGCGCCTTGGTCCCTGCACTTAGTAGAATCACTCCATGCCGATCTCGCGCCAGCAGGCCCTCGATTACTTTCAATCCCCCGACCTGATCGGACTGGGATTCGAGGCCGACGCTGTGCGCCGCCGCCTGCATCCTGAGGGCGTGGTCACCTACATCATCGATCGCAACATCAACTACACCAACTACTGCACCGAGTACTGCACCTTCTGCGCCTTCTATCGCCCGCTGCCCCGCGCCGGCAAGCCCGATCCGCGCTCGGACGAAGGCTACATCCTCGACTTCGAAACCATCTACGGCAAAATCGCCGAGACTCTCGAGATGGGCGGCACCGGCGTGCTGATGCAGGGCGGCATTCATCCCGATCTCAAGATTGACTGGTTCGAGCGGCTCTTCCGCGGAATCAAAGAACGCTTTCCGCAGATTTGGCTGCACTGCCTTTCGGCCTCTGAAGTCCTCGCCATCGCCGAGTACTCCTCGCTCGACCTGCGCACCACCATCGCTCGCCTGCGCGACGCCGGCCTCGACTCGATCCCCGGCGGCGGGGCGGAAATTCTCGATGACGAGGTCCGCCATCGTATCGCGCGCCTCAAGTGCGACACCGAAGATTGGGTCAGCGTTCACCGGACGGCACATCAGTTAGGCATGCGCACCACGGCCACCATGATGTTCGGCGTCGGCGAGAATTTCGATCAGCGCATCAACCACTTTGAAGTCGTTCGCCGCCTCCAGGAAGAGACCGGCGGCTTCACAGCCTTCATCCCCTGGAGCTTCCAGCCGAAAAACACGGCGCTCGGCGGTCGCGGCTGGGACGAAGCGACGAGCGTCGAATACCTCAAGGTTCTCGCCATCGCGCGTCTTTATCTCGACAACATTGAGAACGTGCAGGCCAGTTGGGTCACGCAGGGATTGAAGGTGCTCGAGCTCGGCCTCCACTTCGGCGGCAATGACGTGGGCTCGGTCATGCTCGAAGAAAATGTCGTCCGCGCCGCCGGCACTTCGAACTGCACTACCGAAGAAGAGCTGCGCCGCATCATCCGCGACGCCGGCTTCAAGCCAGTCCAGCGCGACACGCTCTACCGCACAATGTTTTTGAATTAGCGTCGAACTCCGCGAGTGGCACTGCGGGGCACAGTCCTATCTGGGGGCTCTTTGCCTGGGAGGAATGAAAGCAGTGCGGCGGCAGCGAAAAGGGTGTGCGGCCCTCAAGGGAAGGCCGGTTATTCCGGCAGTGCTGCCGCCGCTCTGGGGAGTGCACGTACTGTGATCGTACGATTTCGGCGCAATGAAGACTGAGCAATATTGACCGGTTTGCTGCTTTTTTTCGAAGCGCCCGGCCGGCGCAAATCATCTACCTTTCAGGTATGACACATCCTGCCTCGCACTCCCTCCGCTCCCTCGGCAACTCGGACCTCGAACTCACCCCCATCGGCCTCGGCACATGGGCCATCGGCGGGGGCAACTGGGCCCACGCCTGGGGGCCCCAGGACGACGCGGACTCGATCGCCGCCATTCATCGCGCAGTCGATCTGGGCGTCAACTGGATTGACACCGCGGCCATCTACGGGTTGGGTCATTCCGAGGAAGTCGTCGGGCGAGCCGTCAAATCCCTTTCGCGCAAACCCTACGTCTTCACCAAGTGCTCCATGCGCTGGCACCCCGATCGCTCCATCTACAACTCGCTCAAGGCCGCGTCGCTCGCTGAAGAGGTTGAAGCCTCGCTCAAGCGCTTGCAGGTCGACACCATCGACCTCTACCAGATTCACTGGCCCAACCCCGACAGCGAGATCGAAGAGGGATGGGAAGCGCTGGCGCGGCTGCGCGAGCAAGGCAAGGTCCGCTGGATCGGCGTCTCCAACTTTTCCGTCGACCAGATGAAGCGCGTCATGAAGATCGCGCCTATCACCAGCCTGCAGCCGCCTTACTCCATGCTGCGCCGCGCCATCGAGGCGGAGATTCTTCCCTTCACGCTGGCCAACGGCATCGGCGTCATCAATTACTCGCCCATGCTCTCCGGCATGCTCACCGGCAAGATGACCGCGGAACGCGCGGCAAATTTGGCCCCCGACGACTGGCGTCGTAGGAACAAGGAATTCAATGAGCCGCGCCTGAGCCAGAATCTGCGCCTCGTAGACCTGCTACGCGAAATCGGTAGCGGCCACAGCGTAAGCCCCGGCGTAGTGGCCGTAGCCTGGGTGCTGCACAATCCCGCCATCACCGCGCCGATTGTGGGCGGGCGTAGCGCAAAGCAGGTGGAAGAGACCGCTGCCGCGCTCACCTTCCGCTTGACCGAAGAAGAATTCGCACGGATCGGCGCGTTTCTGGCCACGATGCAGCCGTGACGCCCGTTCCGCTTCATGCGTATAGAAACAAAAACCCCGGCCGAAGCCGGGGTCTTTGTTTGAGCATGAATCCCGATTACATCGCCGCGACAAAGTCCGGAACCATGACGGCTGCGTGGTCCTGCAGCAACTGCGTCATGCGGGCGGCCATGCCGGTGTAAATTGAGGCGGCGCGGAATGCATTCACGCGAACACCTTCACTAGCGTGCCGAAATGCATATTGCGCCAGCGCTGTCAGCACGCAAACTCGAATCTGCATCGCGTCGCTATATAAGGTTTCGATCAGCAGCCGATCCACGCCTTCGCAATGCTTGGCCGCGAAGCCTGCCATCTCCTGCATGACCCGTGCGTTCTGGTACATCACCCACAGGCCCTTCGGACCTTCCATGCGCTGCCATGCGTCTTCAGGAGTGGCGCTCAAACCTTCCTGCCACAGGAAGTGGTCGCTCAGCTCGCGAGCGCTCCACTCCGGCCTGAGCCGGGCTATCATCGATTCCCATGTCTGCGCATCGCGGCGCTGCGCGCTCTTGCGCCAGCGCAACAGAACCATTGCGATCGCAACCACGGCGGCAATTTGGAGTACAAGCAATGCCATCTATCAGTCCCCAAAATCAAACTATCGGCAACTGCTAATCCGGTGACTCAACTCTAAACACTTCTGTCTACTCCAATACTTGTAGCAGAAATCAAATCGCTTGTCTGCGCCAAAAACGTGTTTGGAATAACCCTTTAGTGGTATAAATTGCAGCCCTGTCGGACAATGCACGAAAGTAATGGTTGGCGAGTCATTGCAACATTTTCCGCTTGATTCGCCCGTTGCAGGCTCCCAATCGCCGCTGCGCCAAAGGTCTTCCACTACAATGGAATACAGACAGAAATCCCCTTGAAGGAGCGATCGCCAGTGCTCGAACGCACGCTCAGCATTATCAAGCCGGACGCGGTTGCCGCTGGATTCACCGGCGCCATTTTGGCCGAGATTGACCAGGCCGGTTTCCGCTTCGTCGCCATTAAAAAGGAATCCATCACCAAGCGCGAGGCCGAGGGCTTCTACGCCGTTCACAGCAGTAAGCCGTTCTTCTCAAGCCTTACCGACTTCATGTCTTCGGGCCCGCTTTATCTCATGGTCCTGGAAAAGGAAAATGCGATTGCCGATCTGCGCAAGTTGATGGGCGCCACCAATCCCGCCAACGCCGAAGAGGGAACGATCCGCAAGAAATTTGCCCGCTCGCTCCAGGAGAACGCCATCCACGGTTCCGATGCACAGGAAACGGCTGCCTTCGAGATTAGCTATTGGTTCGCCGGCTACGAGCTGATCTAGTTCTCCATTTGTTTCGAATCGTAATTGTCATGGGTGCCCCAGGTCCCGTCCGCTGCGGCGGATGGGACCTGGGAAAGCACGAACTCTATTCTCAGGGTCTTTCTCGATGACACCGCGTGAAACACAACTCGCCGCTCTCTTTCTCGAATTCTCGCGCCACAAGCTCCTCGGGCAGTTTTGGCCGCGCATCAAGGAATGTGTTTCGCCCCTCACCGCCGAGCAAATCTGGTGGAGGCCAAACGACGCTTCCAACAGCATCGGGAATCTCTTGCTGCATCTCGATGGCAATGTGCGCCAATGGCTGGTTGCGTCGTTCAACAAAGATGAAGACCGGCGCAACCGTCCGGCCGAGTTCGCTGCGCAGAGCGGGCTCTCCGCCGCCGACCTGCTCTCCCGCCTCGGTGCTACGCTCGACGAGGCCGCCAGAGTCCTTGACCGCCTCTCCGTGGACGAATTACTCGCGCCCTACGAAATTCAGGGCTACCACGTGCGCGGCATCGACGCCGTCTACCAGGTCGTCGAGCACTTCGGCCTCCACTACGGCCAGATTGTCTACATCACAAAGAGCCTGCTCGCCAAAGATCTCGGCTTCCATAAAGAGCTGAACAAGACCGGCCGCGCTTCGTGAAGGCTCCGCGCTTCCGGATTCACGGGCGGCGCGCGATTGCCACGCGGGGAATGCCCTGCAAATCCTTCGTGAATTCGATCCCCGTGAACCCGGCGCCGGCGAGTAAAGCCTCGACCGCTGGCTGCTGGCCGAAGCCGATCTCGAGCGCGATGAATCCGTCCGGTGCCAGCCCGGAAAATGCCGCAGGAATCAGCCGGCGATAGATTGCCAGGCCGTCGGCTCCCGCAAACAACGCCTGCGCGGGCTCGTAATCGCGCACTTCAACTGAAAGCGAATCGCGATCGCTCTCCGGCACGTAGGGCGGATTGGAGACGATGAGATCGAAGCGCCGGCCGGCAACGGGCGTCAGCAAATCGCCTGCGCGAAAAATCACGCGAGTCTCTGCACCAAGACGTTTTGCGTTGGCTTGCGCTACTCTCAGAGCCGATGCGGAAACGTCTGTCGCGTGAATGTGCGCGTGGGGCAAATTGCAAGCCAGCGCCACGGCAACCGCTCCCGATCCGGTGCCCACGTCAACGATCCGCTGACGCGCGAACCCGCGCGAAAGCTCGATCGCCTTTTCCACCAGGTGTTCGGTCTCGGGCCGTGGAATCAGCACGTCACGATTGACTTTGAAACTTAGCCCGTAGAATTCCGCTTCTCCCGTAATGTATTGGATCGGCTCCCCGCTGCGGTGGCGCTCGACCCATGCGCGAAAAGTCGCAGTCCCGCGAGCCGGCAGGGTTTCGTGTCCGTGCGCAATCAGCCACGCCAGGTTTGTGTCCGGCGCATCCTTTTTCAGAACGTGAAGCAACAGCGTCTCGGCGTCGCGGCGCGCGCGCTCCGCGTGCGCCCCCTCAACCAGCGAGCCTTCCGCCTCCGACAGCAGAGCGCGAATTGTCTCTGAATCACTTGGGATAGGCTGCATAAGAACCTGACGCTGGCCCTAAACAGGATAGCGTTCCAGCTCAATGCACTGGCGGGCCACCGCGCGGCTCAAAGCCACCGCATTCCCAGGAGTAGCCCGCGCCAGCCGCCGCAGAATGGCCAACTGCGTTTGCAGCGCGTCGCCTTCCCCGCAGGCCGCAAGCACCCGCCGCGCCGCCTGTTCGGCCAGCGCCATGGTTTCATCCGCCAAGAGGCCCGTCATCGCCGCCGCAACCTCAGCGGAGCTGCGTCCCGCGCGCGCCATCTTCTGCGCGCGTATCAGCGCCGACTCCAGCGCATAGACCTGGCTGATCATGTCGGCCAGGTCGGCCATAATCTCCTGCTGCTCTTCCAGGCCCGTCATAAATCTCTGGCTGGCCACGCCCGCCGCGAACAGCGCCATTTTCTTCACCGCAGCCAGCACCGCTGCCTCGTGTGCCAGCGGCTGGCCCGCATCCGCATCGCCGCCGAACGCGGGCGGCTCAGTCACTTCGTCCATCACGCGCTTGATCGCCGCCAACAGCGGCAGCTTCCCGCTCATCGCCCGCTTCATCATCCATCCCGTGATGATCAGCCGGTTGATTTCGTTCGTTCCTTCAAAAATTCGATTGATGCGCGCGTCGCGGTACGTCCTCTCCGCCGGATACTCTTCGACGTAACCGAATCCGCCCATCGTGGCGATCAGTTCGTCCGCCACCAGCGTGAGCATCTCCGAGCCGTAGACCTTCAAGATGGAGCACTCCACCGCGTACTCCTCAATGCTGCGCGGAACATCGACGCGCTGTGCCGGCCCTTCGCTGCGAGGTGCAGCGAGCTTGGCGTCAATCAGGCCGGCCGTGCGGTAGGTCATGCTCTCCGCCGCATACAGGTGCGCCGCTGCCGAAGAAATCTTGCGCTGGATCAGTCCGAACTCGGCAATCGATTTACCGAACGCGTGGCGCTCCTTGGCATAGCGGATCATTGCGGCCAGCGCGTGCCGGGCCCCGCCCACGCAGGCCACTCCCAGCTTGAAGCGGCCAACGTTCAGCACATTGAACGCAATGTGGTGGCCCTTGCCGGCCTCGCCCAGCAGATTTTCTTTTGGAATCCGGCAATCCTGCAGGACCAATGGACAGGTCGACGAGCCGCGAATTCCCAGCTTGTGTTCCTCGGCGCCTACCGTAAGCCCAGGTGTCGCGCGCTCGATGAGAAACGCGGAGAACCTTTCGCCGTCAATCTTGGCGAAGACCGTGTACAGCCCCGCGATGCCGCCATTCGTCAGCCACTGCTTCTCACCGTTCAGAACGTAATGAGCGCCGTCGGCGGTCAGCACCGCGCGGGTGCGAATATTCATGGCGTCTGAGCCCGAGCTGGCCTCGGATAATCCATAAGCGCCAATCCACTCGCACGTCGCCAGTTTTGGCAGGTAGCGTTGCTTCTGCTCCTCGGTCCCATACCACACCAGCGGCAGCGTGGCGATGCCGATGTGCGCGCCGAACGCCGTCGAAACACTGGCCAGCACAGAGATGCGATCGGTGATGAGCGTCGAGCTCACCTTGTCCATCCCCAAGCCACCGTACTCTTCGGGAATATCGACCGCGGTGAACCCTAACTCCGCGGCCTTGCGCAGTATCGCCGGCATTGCGCCCGGCTCTTTCGCCTCGATCGCCGCCACGCGCGGCAGAATTTCCTCGCGCGCGAACCGCTCCGCGGTGGCTGCGACCTGGCGCTGCTCCTCGCTCAGGTCTTCGGGAGTGAAGATTTCATCTGGCGAACGCGTTTCGAGCAAAAAACCGCCGCCCGCGGCGGCAACAATGGGGGATGCGGCTGCGGAGATCGGCACAAAGGCCTCCTGTCAAAGCCAACCTTACGATAGTGGCCTTTCATGCCGCAATGATTGCCGCTCCAGCTACACCTTCGCCACCGGGTGCGCCGCGTAGTGCAGCAGCACCGCTACGGCGCAGCTCGTAAGCCGCGTCTCCGCCGAATCGGCGCGGCTGGTGAGGATGGTCGGCACCCGTGCGCCCAGAACGATCCCGGCTAGTTGCGCTCCGCCAAGGTATTCGAGCTGCTTGGCGAGCATGTTGCCGCTCTCAAGGTCGGGCACCACCAGGATGTCGGCCTGGCCCGTCACCGGCGAAACCAGCTTCTTGATCTGCGCCGCCTTCTCGCTCACCGCGGTATCGAACGCCAGCGGCCCGTCGAGAATGCCGCCCGTGATCTGGCCGCGATCGGCCATCTTGCATAGCGCCGCAGCATCGAGCGTCGACTTGATCTTGGGATTGACGGTTTCAATCGCCGAAAGCAGCGCCACCTTGGGCTCGGGGATGCCGAGCGCGTGCGCCAGATCGATGGCGTTCTGCACAATGTCAACCTTGTCTTCGAGCTCCGGCGTAATGTTGATCGCCGCATCCGTGATCAGCAGCGTGCGCGCGTAGGCTGGCGTATCCATAATGAACACATGCGAAATGCGCCGCGCGGTGCGCAGCCCCGTGTCCCGCTGCATGGCCGGCTTCAACAGCTCGTCGGTGTGCAGGCTGCCTTTCATCAGAGCCTGTGCGTTGCCTGCGCGGCACATGGCCACGGCAGCCTCGGCGGCCTTGGATTCTGTTTCGACCTCGACGATCGGAAATGCGCCGATGTCGGCGCCGATCTTTGCCGCCAGCGCCTTCATCGCCTTTCCAGGTCCAATCAGCGTGGCCTCGATCAGTCCGGCAGCCGCGGCTTCTACCGTTCCGCGCAACGCAACGTCGCTCAGTGGCCAAACCACCGCCGTCGTGATAGCCGGAAGATTCTTGCAGCGCTCGATGAACTTGTGAAACACGTGGTAATCCGGCGGATGGCCGACAAGTGGGTCAACAGCAACAGCCTCAGCCAACGTTGCAAGGTCGCTCATGAATCGAATCTCCCGGCCGGCACAGCCTCTGCTCGGCCTTACTCAAATATTGTCGCGTGCCCGCCGTGAACCACGTGTGCCTTCGGTCACAGTTCGGGCTTGCGTCTCTGCATGTGGTATCAAACGTACACTAAGTGCCGCTTCCCGCGGGTCTCGCTGGCCGTCCCTTTCGCGCCCCCCGGATATCCGAACCGCCGCTCCTTCGGCAGCGATTTGCGCCTGTTCGCCCGCGTTGACTCTGCGCGAAATTCGGGCCTATACTCGTGGAATACCGGGCCTTCCCCCCCCAAGCCAGCAACGGTCAGCGGCCTGATCGGCACGCCGCATTCATGGAAAAGGAGAGTCTTATGAAAAGACTCCTCGCCATCGCCTTTTGTGCTCTGCTTGTTTGCGGAGTTACAACGCCCGTGTGTTCTGCCCAGGTCTCCCAGATCACCAACGCGCTATCTGGGAAAGGGAAGAAGCTGCAGGACCCGAACGACATCAGCAACGTCGACAAAGACAAAATCGCCCGGATCGAAGCGATGCCGGAGGTGGCGGACGCCATTCAGCAGGAATGGGATATGCTGCGCCGAAACGATATGCAGCTGGCCTACGGCATCAACCTGACCGCAAACATGGGATTGGCCCAGGACGTTGTTGCCGGCGACTCATTTGACCGGCAGCGTCTCTACAGCAATCCCGTGGTGCAAAGCTACGTCAACCACATCGGGCAAAAGCTCGTTCCCAAGAATTCAACCAACGTTTACACCTTCCGCGTCCTTTACGATCCCATCCCCAAGGCTCTCACTCTCTCCACGGGAACCATCTACCTCTCCACGGGATTGGTTTCCATGCTCGACAGCGAGTCAGAGTTGAGCTACGTCCTGGCGCACGAAATTGCCCACGTTGAACTGAGGCAGGCTTACCTGCGCATTCGCGACAAGCATGTGGCAGAGGAGTTGGCCAAGGAAAAGGCCGAGAAGGAAAAGGTCATCAGCGACGTGGGCTCAATGGTCATGGGAGCCGGACTGGGTGGCGCCTTGATCCCGCTCCGCATGGGAGGGTTGCTGGGAGGCAGCGCCGGCCTCGCCACAGGAATGGAAGTTGGCCACTACTTCATTCATCCCCAGATCGAGCCAGTTCTCTGGGCCTCGAAAGAAGAGGACGACGCCGACGATATGGCGATCAATTTGATGATCCAGCAGGGTTACGACCCGCGCGAAGTCAATCGCCTTTTCGCGTCGCTCAATCAGGTTGTCACCGCGGACTCGCGGATGGGACTCGGTTTCATGGGAAGCGCGCCACGTATTAAAGAGCGGCAAGCCCACCTGGACACGCTCTTTGGCGGAGACCTGAAGGCGGAGATTGAGTTGCGGGTCAAGGGCAAGGGCTTCAATTCCAATAGTCCCGACTTCGGCCCCATGGTCTCCTCCGTCAAGCGCGACAACGGGATCCTGGCCATGGATTACGATCTCTTCGCCGTCGCCAAGAGAAATCTCGAGGGCGCCGTGTCGGATCGGCCTGACGATCCCTACGCGAACTTCTATCTCGCCAAACTCGAACGCCTCACGGCGCGCACTCCCGACGAGCGGCAGGACGCGCTCAACCATCTGACTACCGCGCTGCGGCTCGATGCGGATCGGGGCGCCATCCCCTCGGCTCACCTCGAGTATGCCGTCGCCCTGATGGAGGCGGAAGACCCGTCCAACCACGATCAGGTTTCAAGCGAGCTGAAGGCCTATGTCGCCCTCTCCGAGCGCGATCATGGCGGACTTCCGTCCAATATGCCGCTGATCTACGACTATCTGAGTGCGTCAGGCGACGCCAGATGGTATTTGCCTCCGCAGTGGTTTGACGCCCAGTTGACCAACAACCCCGGCTTTTCGACCACCGCGCCTGAAGCTGTGATTCGCAAGGCCACTATGCTGGAAGGACCGGCTTCGGCGCCCTCAGCAGAGCCAGCAACCACGCCAAATCCCCGCACCAAGGTCAAAACGGCTGCCGCGAACAAGCCGGCAACCGCGAAGGCCACTCCGCCGGCAGCCAACTAGGAATTTGCGCCCCGTTTTGCGCAGACCTCTCTTCGGTTCTGGCCCATCACCTTGCGTTACTCTGAGTTCTTATGGGCCAGATCCGCATCCTTCCCGATCAGGTTGCCAACCAGATCGCCGCCGGCGAGGTGGTTGATCGGCCCGCATCCGTCGTCAAGGAGCTGCTTGAGAACGCTCTCGATGCCGGAGCCACGCGTATTCGCGTCGAGGTCGAAGGAGGCGGACGAAAGCTCATTCGCGTCTCCGATGACGGCCAGGGAATGAACCGCGACGACGCCTTGCTCGCCTTCGAGCGCCACGCAACCTCCAAGCTCCGCACCGCCGACGATCTGCTCTCCATTGCAACGCTGGGATTTCGCGGCGAGGCGCTGCCCTCCATTGCTTCCGTTGCGCGCGTCACGCTTGAAACGGCCACCGGCGACGAAGCCCCAGGCACGTGTGTTGGCACGCGTCTCGAGGTCGCGGGCGGCAAAATTCATCGCGTCGAAGATGCTGCGCTGCCTCGCGGCACTACGATCGCCGTCGGCGATCTATTCTTCAACACTCCCGCGCGCCGCAAATTTCTCCGCGCCGAGTCCACTGAACTCTCCCACATCACCGCGCTGGTCACGCACTACGCTCTGGCCCATCCCGACAAACAATTCGATCTCGTCTCCGCCAGCCACACCATTCTCACCGCTCCTCCCGTCGCCCGCACCGCCGAGCGCATCTTCCAGATCTTTGGCAAGGAGACCCTCAGCCAGTTGCTTCCCGTTGCCGCTGAAGCTCCTTTCGAGCGCGCCGGCCTGCCCGAGCCGCCTCCATGGAAGAAGGATCCCGATCAGCCTCCGCGTATTCCCGGCTCGTTGCGCCTCACCGGCTTCTATTCCAAGCCGGAGCTGCAAAAGTTGAATCGCAATTCTATCTACATCTTCATCAACAAGCGCCTCATCCGCGACCGGCTTTTGCTCCACGCCATCACTGAGGCCTATCGCAACGTCATTCCGCCCACCAGCTTCCCCGTGGTTCTGCTCTTCCTTGAAATGCCGCCTGAGGAAGTGGACGTGAACGTCCATCCTGCCAAAACCGAAGTCCGCTTCCGCCAGCAAAGCCACGTTCACGATTTCGTCCGCGCCAGCCTGCGCACTGCGCTCATCAAAGCGCGCCCCGCTGCCGGATTCCTCGCCGCGCTTGACTCGCAGCCCTCGGCCAGCCCGTCGCTCATGCCGCCCGCGGCGTCTCCGCTTCCTGGCGCACCCGATTCGATGGGCCCATCCGTTCCTCTGCCGCCGGACTCCGATCCGACCGCCTTTGCCGACGCCGAAAGCTTCCAACTGACCCCGCGTCTGCCCTCGCCCGTTCCCGGCGCGCTACCCTTTGACGGCCAGAGCTTTCCTGACGGCCAGCAGCCCCTGCCCGACGGCCAGCTCGCCCGCAGTCTCGACCCTCAAGCCTGGGCTTCGGCTACCAACGCCCTCTTCGCCCCGGACTCCGCCCCAACGACCGGCGATTGCAGCCCAAACCCCAACGGCGCAACAGCTTACGGGAGCGATTCCGCCGCTGCTGCGGCCCTCGTCGAAGCCGAACAGGCCGCCAATTCCCTCAACCGCCTCGGCTCGCTCAAGCCTCTCGGCCAGTTGCGGGACTCGTTCATTCTGGCTGCCGGAGACGATGGATTGTGGATCATCGACCAGCACGTTGCACACGAACGAGTGCTTTTTGAGAAGATCCTCCGCGACCGCCAGGTGGAACGCGTGCAGCGCCAGCGCCTGCTCATGCCTTTGCTTGTGGAATTGAAGCCCGAACAAATGGTCGTCTTCGCCCGCATCGCCGAGGAGCTGGAAAACAACGGCTTCGAAGTGGAACCCTTTGGCCCTCAAACACTTGCGGTCAAAGCGGCGCCCGTTGGCCTCGAGGGCGCCGAGCTCGAGCGCACCCTCGCCGAAGTCATCGATCAGTCGACCGCAGATTCCGCCGAACCCTCTCGAAATGAAGAACTTAACCGTCTCCGCTCCCGCATTGCCGCCTCCATTGCCTGCCATTCCGCCATCAAAGTCAATACACATCTTGATCTAAACCGTATAGAATGGTTATTGTTAGAACTTGCAAAGACCAGCCACCCAACCAGTTGCCCGCATGGACGTCCAATCGCTTTGCTGTATTCTTGGAGTGAGATCCAGCGGGCCTTTCACCGAATTTAGGGTCCTTTAAGAGACCCTTCGGACGCTTGGAAGGTGGCCGGACGCGCTCCTAGGAGCGCGCGATTCTGGCCGTGATCGCCAACCTGGAAGCGAGGTTTTCTTTGACAGCAGAACAATTGGAAGCATCGCGCGCCGAAAGGATGCGCCTGAACGGACGCGGGCAGTTGACCCTTGATGAAGCCCGCACTTGGTTGGAGGAGACGGGGTTGTGTCTTTTCCTACCGCGGCGACAGTTCGCCACTTTCACTGCCCCCACCTTCGTTGAAGCCGTAGCCGGTGAGCACTGCACGTCTCCCGGAGTCAAGCTTGTCGCGACTGCTGAAGATCTGCTGATTCGCCTGGAATCCGAAAGTGTGGCCGTCCGCCTCAATCTGCTCGGCCAGCCCGGTGAGCAGCCCGACTTTGTTGTCGCGGCTTGGGTCTTGCCCTACGTCTACGCGCTCCGCGGCGATCGCGACTGGCGGCGCAGCCCGCAGTTGACCGGATCGCGCCAGGTCTCGCAGCTTGCCATTCAGGCCTACAAGCAACTTGAAACCGGCGACGCCACCATCCCTCAGTTGAGGCATTCGCTCGGCCGCGAGGTCTCCGAGTCCGCGGTTCTCCGCGCCATCACCGAGCTCTGGCAGCAACTGCGCATCATCCCGGTCGTTTCCGCTCCCGGCAAAACGCCGCAGTGGCAGCTTCTGCGCCTCCGCTATCAGAAGGCCATTGCTGAAGGTGCATCCACATCTCAGGTCACAGCCATCTCCGTGCTCGCCTCCATTTACCTCCAGGCGGTCATTGCCGCCAGCATGGAAGAGGTGGAGATGTTCCTGGCGCCGCTCACAGCGCGCAGCAAGGTCCGTGAAGTGCTGCGCGGGCTGGTCGCCACTCGCCAGGTTCACTCGCTCGCTCTGGGCCACGCTCCGCATTTTTACGTCGCCGGAACGCTGCCCGAGTTCTCGCCTGCGCCCACGGTTTACGCCAGTTCGTCCATGCCGGCCTCCTCGCACTTCCTCCGCTCCTATGAGCACGAGGAATCGCTGCGCGAGCCGGTCGAGTCCCGCCCTGCTCCTCAATTGTCCGCTCCTCCGTTTGCCTCCGCGCCTCCCCCGGCGCCTAAGCCTGCCGAGCCTGCAATCGAGCGCCCCGCGCAACCCCGGGAAAAGGCGCAAGCTTCGCGGCCTCGATTCAGTCATCAGCCCGCTCACGGGCGCAACCGCAAACCGGCGCAGGGTTCCACTGCCGGCCGCGTCGCCCGCCGCTCCGGCAGCGACGCGCGCACCGCTTCGCCTCGCGCCAACGGCAACTCGCGCCACGCGCATGCCTCGCGTTTGACTAAAAGCGCTTCGAAAAACGGTCACACGTCCCACGCCGCCAAAAGCTTCTCCAACGGGAACCGCTTCCGTTCGAACGGCCACTCCCGCCCCGCCAACGGCGCCAACGGCCTGCACAAGGCAAAGCCGGCCGCGACCAGAAACTTGCGCAACGGCCATACCACCAACGGAAAACCTGCAGCAAAGCCTGTCTCGCGGCGCGCCGACGCTTCGCGCAAGGGTGCGCGTCCCGCTGCTCGCGGCAGCCGCAAACCGGCGTTGGCGGCGTCCACTAAGGCTGGCAACCGCTCGCGCTATGGCTTTACCGCTTCCTCCAATCGGCGTTCGAAAAAGCCCAGATGAGCGAAACAGGATGAGCCAAAGTAGATGAGCGAACCCAGATGAGCAAAACTGGATGAGCGCGGAAGAGAATCGCATCCCCGCTCTTGAGCGCGCCCGGAAAATCATTGTCGCTATCGACGGCCCTGCCGGCGCGGGAAAAAGCACCATCGCCCGCCACCTCGCCCGGCACTTCGGCCTGCTGAATCTCGAAACCGGCGCAATGTACCGCGCCTTCGCCCTCAAGGCTCTGCGTTCTGACGTCCCTTTGGACGACGCCCGAGCTCTCGAGGAGCTCGCCCGCGAAACCGAAATCCGTCTCGAGCCTGGCGACCAGGAGAATCTCGTCCTGCTCGATGGCGAGGACGTTACCGGCCTCATTCGCAACCCCACCGTCACTGAAGCCGCATCGCGCGTCAGCGTCTTCCCCGCCGTGCGCGCCTGGATGGTCCGCCTCCAGCAGCAGGTCGGAGAGCGCGGCGGAGTGGTCATGGAGGGCCGCGATATCGGCACCGTCGTCTTCCCCCACGCCGAAGTCAAGATTTTCCTTGACGCTGCGCCCGAGGTGCGCGGCCAGCGCCGCTACGAGCAAATCGGCCAGCTCGGCTCTGTACCTGCGTCGCCACCAGAAGAAATCCTCCGCGACCTGCGCGCCCGCGACGAGCGCGACCGCAATCGCAAAGACTCCCCACTGAAGCCCGCGCCCGACGCCGTCATTCTCGACTCCACACGCATGTCGCTCGGCCAGGCTCTCGCCGCCGCTGAAGCCATCGTCGCCGAAAAGCTCGGCATCGCGCCTTCTAATCCGCAAACCCGCTGACTCGCTCCCTTGCTCGCTTGCTCCCTCGTCCGCAGCCCAATGCGTTACGCTCATAGTTATGGAGCTCACCTGCAGCCGTTGCCACCAGACTGTGCAGCCCGGGGATTGCTTCTGCCCCTTCTGCGGTCTGCCCCAGCTCGTCTACACGGCTGACGAATCCACCGGGCCCGGCGTCTCCGAGCGCACCGGCGAGCCTGTTCGCGACGCGAGCTCGGTTGACTGGAAGGCTGCCCTGCGCCTCGCTTTCATACTGGCCATTCCGGCCGGCGCTATCTGCTCCATGTTCTCCCCGGCCGGCGTCTTTGGATTGCCCTTGATGGCTGCAGCGGGCGCGTGGGTGGTGGCTCTTTACATGCGCAGCCGCCGGCCTGCCTGGATCACAATCGGGGCCGGCGCGCGCATCGGCCTCGTCACCGGCATTCTCGGCGCCTGGGCGGCCGCCTTCACCACCGCAATTTCGCTTTACACCATGCGCTTCGGGCTGCACCGCGGTCCGGCCCTCGATGCTGAGTGGCAGAGCCAGATGAATCTTGCCACCCAATATTGGGCGTCCATGGGCTTCGATGCGCAGCAGATCGCGACAAATAGAGCCATCATGCTCTCGCCCGAAGGTCATGCCGGCTTCATTCTCTTCAGCGTGGTCCTTCTGGCGATCATCGTCCTGGCCGTGACCGTGGCCGGCGGCGCGCTCGGCGCTCGTTTCCTCGGCCGCCCCCGCAGGATCGAAAGCTAGGGTTTTTCTCCGCTTGACCCTGCCTCGAATCTTCGGTATCTTAGAACCTATGAGTTTCGAGCTCACCAAGTTGGCGTGTCGGGCGTGTTGTTCCACGTCACACCGGCCTTGTTGTTGAGCGGATTCGAGACTCAGCCGATTCACCTTAAGGCCGCGTGACAGCAAATCTGCTGGCGCGGCTTTCGTGTTTAAGCCGGTGAATCCAAATCGACACCAAACCCCAATTCAAACTTTTGACGCAACCATGACATTTTTTCCCAAAACTCGACGCCAGATGCCTGCCTCTCGGCAGGCCGGCTGTCGTTGTCGCTGTTGTTGTTGCCGCTAAATCCCTTATCCAATTCCTCATTTTGAAGCACGCTCCGACCCTTCTTGGACATTTCCCCAGGGCGCGCTCATATCCCTAAGCCTGCACCAGCAGGCCTTGCTAAATCCTCAGGAGACGCAGATGACCATTCAGAAAAAGCTGGTTCGGATTCTTCTTGATCTATCTCTCGCGGTTGCGGCCCTCGTCGTTCCGGTTGCTTTCAGTTCAGCGCCGGCCGGAGCGCAGATTGTTGGCGGCAGCGTCGGCGGCGCCATTCACGATTCCACCGGGGCCGCATTGAGCGGCGTTACCGTCACCGTCCGCCAAACCGACACCGGCGCAACGCGCACGCTCGTCACCGGTTCGGACGGCCGCTACGCTGCGCCCAGCGTGCCCATCGGTCACTACACCATTTCAGCCACGCACGACGGCTTTCAGCCGCAGGAGCAAACCGGCATCGTGCTGGTCATCGGGCAGAGCGTGCAGGTGAACTTCACGCTGAGCGTGAGCACGGTCCGCGAAACGGTGGTGGTCGAGGCTGGCGACCCCGTCGTCAACACCACTTCGCAGCAAACCGCCGGCCTCGTCGACGAGCGCCAGGTCAAGGAGCTGCCTCTCAACGGCCGCAGCTTCGACCAACTGCTTACCCTCAATCCGGCCACCGTGAACTACACCAACGAGCGCTCGGGCAGCACCGGAACCTCCAACTCTTCGGTCGGCAACATGTTTTCCGTCGGCGGCCGCCGCCCGCAGGACAATCTCTTCCTCCTCAACGGAATCGAGTACACCGGGGCCTCCCTCATCAACGTCACGCCCGGAGGAACCAGCGGCCAATTGCTCGGCGTCGACGCGGTGCGCGAGTTCAACGTCGTCACCGATACCTACGGCGCCAGCTATGGCAAGCGCGATGGCGCGCAGGTCTCGATCGTCACCGGTTCCGGCACCAACAAGCTGCACGGCACTGCCTTCGAATTCATCCGCAACAGCGCTCTCGACGCGCGCAACTACTTTGACCAGGCAACGATTCCCGAGTTCCAGCGCGACCAGTTCGGCGGAACACTGGGCGGGCCCATCCGGAGAGACAAGCTGTTCCTCTTTGGCAACTACGAAGGATTCCGCCAGAACCTTGGCCTGAGCGACGTCACGCTGGTTCCCGACGACGAGGCGCGCCAGGGCTACGTGCCCAACTCTTCGGGCGTGGAGCAGCACATTGGTGTGAACGCCGCGGTTGAACCGCTCCTCAATCTGTGGCCAGTCGCGAACGGACCTGAGCTCCTGTCGAACGGCAACCCAAGCGGCATCGCCGAGGCCTTCAGCCATCCGCCGCAGCATATCAAGGAGGACTTCGGCAATGTGCGCTTTGACTCGAACCTGAGCGGCAAGGATCTGCTCTTCGCCGTCTACACAGTGGATGCGAGCTCCGCAAATACGCCCTCTGCCAACCCGCTGAGCCTGGTGAACGAAAGCCTGCGCGAGCAGGTTGCAAGCATTCAGGAGCAGCACGTGGTCTCGCCTTCGCTGCTCAACACTGCGCGCTTCGGCTATTCACGCGCCAGCTACTTCTTCACCGGTTTGGTCCCCGTCAGCGGCGTGCCCGGATGGGTCTCGGGTGATCACGTCGGCGCCATTGTCATCAGCGGCAGCACAGCTTCAAATGGCGCCTCCTCCATCACAGGCGCGGGCGCCAACGTGGGCAGCAACAACCGAACGGCGCGCAATCTCTTCACTGAAGACGATCACATCTACTGGTCCAAAGGCCGCCAGCAGATCGAAGCTGGCGCATGGCTCGAACGCATACAGGCCAACGATCTGCTCGCGCAGGACCAGTACGGCCAGGCCTCGTTCTCCACGCTCACCACTTTCCTCCAGGGAACGGTGGCCACCTTTACCTTGGTTCCCGCGCCCACCGCGCTGGGCTGGCGCTCATTCGAGGGCGCGGGCTTCTTTGAGGACACCATCAAAGTCACTCCACGCCTCGAGCTGCGCGCCGGCTTCCGTTCGGAGTCCACCAACGGATGGAACGAATCGCAGGGCCGCGCCGCGAATTACGCCATTGTCAACGGCGTTCTGCAAACCACGCCGGTCGTCGGCAACTCCGCGCTGTCGACCAACCGCGCAAAGTTCCTGCCCAATCCGCGGCTGGGCTTTGCCTGGGACGTGCGGGGTGACGGCAAAACTGCCGTACGTGGAGGCGTCGGCCTCTATCACGGCTTGCTTGACACGCTCGACTATCGGGTCGATCAGACCGCTCCGTTCAACACGGCTGAGTCCATCAAGACCATCGCGGTGTCGAATCTGAACTTCACCGCAGGCGTGCCGCCGCCTTCGACCGCCAAGGTCTCGCCGAGCAATATACAACCCGATATTGCCACCCCGGCCGTCATCACATGGAGCCTGCGCATCGAGCAGCAGATCGCCCCGCAAACGTCGCTCACGTTGGGCTACGTGGGCTGGCACTCCTACCACCAGATTCTCTCCGAGGACATGAACGAGCCCGTGCCGGTCTACGCATCCACGGGCCAGGTCTACTACCCCTCGACCACCGACGTGAATCCGAATCTTGCCAATTCGACTTCGTGGGTCTCGCAAGGCGTGGGCCTGTATAACGCGCTCGAGGTCGACGCGCGGCACACCTACGCGAACGGCCTTCAGCTCCGCGGCAATTACACCTGGTCAAAGAATCTTGACGACGGCTCGGCGTGGAACACCAGCGTCAGCGGAAACACGCCCGCGTTTGTTTCGTTCCCGCTGAATCCAAGACTCGACTGGGGTCCGGCGGCCACTGACGTTCGCCAGGCCGCCTCAATCAACGGCAGCTACGACCTGCCCTTTGGACCCAACCGGCACTTTCTCAATCGCTCTTCAAAACCGATCGCTTTCCTCTCCGGCGGCTGGACCACGAGCGCCATCTTCGCCATCCAAAACGGCTTTCCGTTCTCGCCGCAGCTCGGCTATAACCCACCGGGCAATGGCGACTCGCGCAATCCCATCCGGCCCAGTTGGAATCCCTCCTTCACCGGAAACCTCTACCCGCGCACGGCCACCGAGTACTTCAATCCCAACGCCTTCATCCAGCCCACGGTCAGCATTCCCAACGGAACCGGAGGCAACACCATCTACGGCACCTACGGCAACGCCAAACGCGACTCGCTCATCGGGCCCGGGCTCACGGAGCTGGACTTCTCCGCGGTCAAAGACACGCACATCACCGAGAGGCTCAACCTGCAGTTCCGGGCTGAGTTCTTCAACATTCCCAACCACACCAACTTCCTCACCCCCAACGAGGTCGTCTACTCTTCGGCGCCAACCGTCACCACCTCGGGTGGCGTCCAAACCGTCGTCCCCTCGGCCATCTCTCCCACCGCGGGCGTAGTCACGGCCACTTTCACTACCTCGCGCCAAATCCAGTTCGGCGCCAAACTGCAATTCTGACAGTCGCCTCGCACCTCGCACGACCTTGGGTGCAATCTGATCGATCCATTCAAACCCTGGGTGCCCCACGTCTCTCCGCCGCGGCGGATGAGACGTGGGATACCACGACGCCGGATGCGCCACTCCCCGGGTTGTTGTTTTTCCGGAAAAAGCGGGTCGCACGACCCTCCGCCCGCAAACTCGCTCCCTTGCTTCCTCGCCCCCTCGCTCCCCGCCTTCCGCCCGTCCAGAATGAGATCATCGAAGCTAATCGTGGGTGCCCCACCCTCGCGGCGTCTTTGTTCTTGCCGCTAGGGTGGGTTCCGGAGGTCGATCGGAAATGAGGGAGATTGTTACGTATGTCTTCGGGCTGGCCCTGCTGGGCAATGCAGCCCTCTTTGTGCCGCAGGCCCTCGCCGTCTGGCGCAAGAAAAGCGACGAGGGCATTTCGCTCGTCACCTTCGGCGGCTTCTGCGTTCTCCAGGTCATCGGGGTCGTTCACGGCGTCTACGAGCACGACAACTCCCTCATCGTCGGCCTCGGCGCAAGTTTTCTGACCTGCGGAACAGTCACCCTCCTCACCATCGTCTATCGCGTTCGCCGCCTGCGCGCCCGCTAGGGTGTATCGACATCTACTGGCGGCAGCGACGGGAGCCATTTTTTCTCAGTTCTAGGAATGAGGAGCGACGGATACCGGGCGTACCCTAGCGACGATTGACGACGAAATGAGGGAAAATGGCCCCGTCCCTTCGGGTTGCGGAGAAAATCCGGCCATACTTTGTTGTCGTCCTCGACGGTGGACCCGCCACAGCCTTCGGACTTCGCCGCGTCTGGCCGGATTTTCGCTCGCAACGCTGTCCGTCCGTATATGTCGATACACCCTAGCCCTCGATTCCACCCGCCTGACCGGCCCCCCTTCCGCTCCAGTCTGCCTGTTGTAACCAAAGGCTGGTGACGCCCATCACATCGCAGCCTATGGAAGGATGAGTACGACAGGGTCATGCAATCCGGCGTATACTGCTCTTCCACGGCGGCCAAGACCCCTGGGAACTCAGGAGGCGCCCCGGTATTTCCCTGGCTCAGGCCCCAGGAGGTCTCGATGAAGATTGCTGACACAGTCGACCAGGTGCTCAGGCAAAAGGCATTCAACAAGGTTCTTCCCATTGCGCCCGAGCAAACCGTTCACGATGCCCTGTCGCTCATGGCCGAGTACGATGTTGGCGCCCTGATGGTCATGTCCGGATCGAAACTGGTGGGCATTCTGTCGGAACGCGACTACGTGCGCAAGGGCATTCTGGTGGGCAACCACTCCCGTGAGACGCTGGTGCGCGACATCATGACCAGCCCCGTCCGCTCCGTCACCCCGCTGCACACCGTCGACGACTGCATGAACCTGATGACCGAGGGCCATTTCCGCCATCTCCCCGTGCTCGATGGCGACAAGGTGGTCGGCGTCGTCTCCATCGGCGACATGGTCAAGTGGGTCATCTCCGGCCAGGAGCACGCCATTCAGGCCCTCGAGGGCTACATTACCGGCGCGTATCCCGGCTAACCTTTCAACGTTAGCGCCAACCCACCTGTCATCCTGAGCGACCGAAGCAAGCCGGTGGGGCGCAGCGAAGGGAGGTGAAGGATCTGCGGTTGATTCTCGCCAGCCCCAGCGCCTCCAGAAGTGCTCCCAGATTCGTGCTATATTGGCCGCGTATATGAGCGATCAAGACCGCATTTGGAATATCTCACTCCGACCGAAAAATGATCTGCAGGTTAAGGCATCCAGTGCTTCCGAGCACGAAGGGAGCCTCCTTTTCGAGGATTTAAACGGAAATCTAACCGGGAAGTTTGGCTTGCCCCATGTGCAGGGATACTCGAAGAAGCCAATCATCACCCTCGTTGTCCGCTCGGTCCTTGACAAACCTAGCGAAGAGGAACCCTCTGGAACCCTCAGTACGTGGGTAGTGCATTTGCCCGGAATGCGGAAACATAGGGTGGACGCAGCACGGGTGGAAGAAGCCGACGGTTATTTGGTCATGTCTGACTCTACCGGCTCCTTGGTTGGAAAGTTTACGTTGAGCGATGTACTGGGTTACTCGATTGAGCAAGAGCCGTCTGACTCCGACGAAATCATCCTTGATAGTTGCCTAGGGAAGGCGGAAGAAGACTAAGACTGCGTCCCTACCCCAGAAAAATCCCCGCAATCGACGCCGAGATCAGGTTCGCCATTGTCCCCGCCAGCATCGCCCGCACTCCCAGCCGCGCCAGGTCGTTGCGCCGCTCCGGAACCAGCGCGCCGATGCCCCCGATCTGCATCCCGATCGATCCCAGGTTGGCGAACCCGCACAGCGCGAAGGTCGCGATCGTAAACGAGCGCGGCAAAAGCGTCGCCTTCTCCGCGCCCAGCCCGATGTAGGCAACCACCTCGTTCAGCGCCATGCGCGTGCCCAGCAGGTTGCCGATCGCCGGGCAATCGCGCCATGGCACGCCGATCAGCCACGCCACCGGCGCGCCGACAAACCCCAGAATCTGTCCCAGGCTCGCCGGAACCCAGTGCGTGTACGGCATTCCATGAAACCAACCCAGCAACATGTCGAGCAGCGCCACCAGCGCCAGAAAGCTGATCAGCATGATGGCCACATTCAACGCCAGCTTGCCGCCGTCGATTGTCCCGCGCGCGATGGCGCCGACAAAGTTTTCCTCCGCGTGCAGCTCGTCCTTGGGTAGGACGACCTTGCCCTCCGTCGCCGGAACTTCGGTCTCAGGCACCAGCATCTTGGCCATCAGAATCGTTCCCGGCGAGGTCATGATCACCGCAGAGAGCAGGTGCCGCGCCTCTACGCCCTGCGCGATGTACATGGCCATGATGCCGCCTGAAACGTGCGCCATCCCGCTGGTCATAATCGTCATCAGCTCGCTGCGCGTCGCCTTCGATAGAAACGGCCGGATGGTCAGCGGCGCCTCTGTCTGACCCATGAAGATGCTTGCCGCCACGTTCATGCTCTCCGCGCCGGAGATGCGCATCGTCTTCAGCATGATCCACGCCATGCCGCGAATGATGATCTGCATTAGCCCAATGTGATAGAGCACCGCGAAGAAAGCCGAGATGAAAATGATCGTCGGCAGCACCTGGAACGCAAAAATCGCTCCCTTATTCGCTCCCAGCATGCTGCCGAACGCGCCGGAGTTGGGCAACCCCAGCTCGCCAAACAGCACCTTCGTCCCCGCGAACGTCGCCGACAGCATGTTCGTCACCACGCCGCCCGCCCACGTCATAAACCGCGATCCCCAATCGGAACGCAGCACAATGAACGCAAAGGTAATCTGCAGCCCGAGTCCCCAGGCAATCGTGCGCCAGCGTATGCGCCTGCGGTCGGTTGAGAAAAGCCATGCGGCCACGAGCACCGCCAGAATCCCCAATATCCCCGTAAATCGACCCAAGAGGCTGCTCCTTCGGGATCAAGAAAAATGTTCCAGATGACTTTCGATTACCTTACAGCATTCCCCAAATAGTTCTCAGCATTTTCTTTCGTAAACACGCGCCCCACCAGCGCAACTGCGTTGGGCGGACTTTTGGAGAAGGTCACTGCTCGTTTGATGATCGCCACCGGCTCGGCCAGCAACTCAGGCTTCGTCGCGTACACCGTCGCCAGCGGCTCTCCGCGCTCCACTCTCGCCCCGCGCCGCGCATGGAAAAGAATTCCCGCGTGCGGATCGACGGGCTCCCCCGCCTTCTCGCGGCCCGCGCCGGTTCGCTGCACCGCCCAGCCCAGCGCCGTCGTATCCATCTCGGCCACGAATCCGCTCTCCCACGCGGCAACAATCTCCGTCGCTCCCGGCTTGTGAAAACTCTTCATATCGTCGAAGACGCTCACATCCCCGCCTTGCGCGTCCACCATCTTCATAAACGCTGCCAGCGCCGCCCCATCCGTCAACGCCGCCTCCGCCAGCGAGTAGCCGGTCTTCGACGATTCCGCTTTCCCGCCTAAATAAATCATCCATCCGGCCAGAATCAGCGACAGCTCGCGCAGATCCTCGCTCCACGCCGGCCTCTCGCCGCGCAGCAGCTCCACGCACTCTACCAACTCAATCCAGTTTCCCGCTGCGCGGCCCAGCGGCTGGCTCATGTCGGTCAGTAGCGCAACCGTCCGCGTTCCCGCGGCCTCGGCCGTCGCCACCATCAACGCCGCTAGAAACTCCGCGTCCTCTTGCCTGCGCAGGAACGCGCCCGATCCCGTCTTCACGTCGAGCACCAGCCCGTCCAGCCCCGCCGCCAATTTCTTACTCAATATCGACGCGCAGATCAGCCCGGGATTCTCAACCGTCCCCGTGCGATCGCGCAGCGCGTAGAGCTTCCGATCCGCGGGCGCCAATTGATCTGTCTGCCCGATAATCGACGCGCCGCACTTTTGAATCACCGCTTCGAACTCAGCCAGCGTCAGCGCCGTGCGGTAGCCGGGAATCGCTTCGAGCTTGTCGAGCGTCCCGCCCGTGTGCCCCAGCGCGCGTCCGCTGATCATGGGCACGGCCACGCCGCACGCCGCCGCCAGCGGAGCCACCAGAAAACTCGTCTTGTCACCCACCCCGCCCGACGAATGCTTGTCCACCGTCCGCCGGCCCAGCCCAGTCGGCGAAAATTTCACGCCGGAGTCGCGCATGGCCAGCGTCAGCGCGCGCGTCTCATCAAGCGAAAGCCCTCTGATCCACGATGCCATCAACCACGCCGCCAGCTCGGCCTCTGGAATCGACCCGTCCGCTGCGCCAGCCGCCACATACGCAATCTCTCTCGCGTCCAGCTCCCCGCCGTCGCGCTTCTTGCGAATGATGTCGATCATGTGCAAGGGTGCCGCCGAAAGCTCTGTCGAATTGCTGTTGGGCTGCGTCATGGATTCACTGCTCTACTTCAGCTTCATCTCCGACCCCAGCGGCAGCAACTCGCTCAGACCCATCGTCCGTATCCCGTCCGCGGCCGGAAACACCACCGGCGCATCGGGCGCCATAAATTCGGTCAGCACCTGCCGGCACGCGCCGCACGGTGGGCTCGCTAATCCGTTCAAGTTAGCGACAGCGATGGCCGCGATCCGGATCTTCGGCCCGAATTGCGAAACCGCCCGCGCCACCGCCGCCCGCTCCGCGCAAATCGTCAGTCCGTAGCTCACGTTCTCTACGTTGGTCCCACTCACTGTCTCGCCGTTCGTCAGCCGCAGCGCCGCCCCCACGCGCACACCGGAATACGGCGAGTAGGAACTCTCCGCGGCCTTCCGTGCCAATTCACACAGCTTTTCAAGTTCCTGCTGATTCACCTTCGTCATCATGAATGCGCCCCGTCTCCGCGCAAAGGGGAAGATATGAGGCTAATCCATCGCGACCACCCATGTACACCTGCCGCGTTCCCGCTGCATAGCTCACGGCCCCTTCCTTCTGGAGCGCCTTCCTCGCCGCCATCGTTAGCTACTTGCGTTCACGCCAGCCTAGCTAAACGCGACCCATCGGCGGCGGAGCTGGCGTCAGCCCGTGACGCAGCATGATCTCGATCATCTTCGCGCGGTCCGGCGGCCCGCCGTCCGCGGCTTTCACGGCCTCGGCCGTTTCGCGAAAGAATTGCGGCCCGATTTTGGCCGGCGTAACCATGCACAGCACCCTCACGTCCACGCCGCCGTTGTTGTCGAACCGGTGCACGGCACCCCGCGGAATGCAGAGCGCTTCTCCCGGCCCCACGTCGATCGCCTTTCCGTCCACGGTCCACGTCAGCACGCCGTCGACACCGTAGATCGTCTCCTCGTAGTGGTCGTGGCTGTGCGCCGGGGCAGTCAGCCGCTGCCCCGCGGGCACAATCACCTCGAAGACCGCGACCGTGCCGGCCGATTGCTCACTGGTGACAAGAAAGTGCAAGGTGAGCGGGCCCAGATGAATCGTCTCGTCGGCCGGATTCACGCTCACGCCGGCGGCTTGGGTTGTCATGGTGACCTCCAATTTCGAGTTGTTTTTTCGTCCTCGCTATGCCGGAGGAAGAAGTTCCAATCCGTACTTCGGGGCGGCAGCGAGCGCCCGGGGGATCAAGTCCTTGCTCTGGGGCGGCGGTGCTGCAAAGCGATCCGTGGCAGGATCGAAGACTTCAGTGAAAAACCCTTCAAGCCCCGCCGGCGTCGTCAAAACCAGCGCCTTCGCGCAGCCATTGCCGGTGTTCTTGAAGGAATGAGCGATTCCTCGGGGAAGAAAAGCAAAGTCCCCCGCCGTTGCAGTGATTGTATCCCCGCCCACTTGGATAGTCAGCGAGCCTTTGAGCAGTTGGAATGCCTCGTCCTCGCGGTGGTGAATGTGCGGCGGCGTGCCTCCGCCCGGCGCCACTTCAATCTCCACCAGGAAAAAGGCGCCGCCCGTCTCCTCGCCGGTCGTGAGAAACGTCATGCGCTCTCCAGGGCCCCAATACGCAGGGCCGGTTCCTGCAGGCACATGCCTCACCAGGTCTTGCTGCGCCATGTTGATAGTTCCCTTCGCGCCGCCGGCCGTGGGCCGATGCGCGGTTTGCTGTCCATCTTCCAATACGGTCCCGGCCGGGGAATGGTCGAGAACATCGACGGTTTGCGTTGTCATTAGAACCTCCTTTGTGGTAAACTTTGTTTACCATGAGATGATGGTAAACAAAGTTTACTTGGAGTGTCAATGACTTTTTTCGAAGAGAATAGCTCGCCGAGGATTGTCGAGACCAGAAAAATGCTGATCGGCGCCCTGTTGCGCGCTCCAGCTGAGGCCATTCACCGCCGTATCATCCGCGAGCTCAACGCGGCAGGCTTCAAAGGGCTCAGCCTGCCCCACATGGCCATCTTCCGCTACCCCGGTCCCGACGGGGAACGCCCGAGCGTAATTGCCGAGCGCGCCAACATGAGCAAGCAGGCCATGAACCGTCTGCTCGGAAGCCTGGAGGATCTTGGTTACTTGAAGCGCTCCGACGCGCCCAATGAGGGCCGCGCGCGCATCGTCCACTTCACCAAACGCGGCCACGCCGCCTACGCGAAGGCGATTGGCGTCCTGCGCGACATCGAGCGCGAATGGAACGCCTTTCTCGGCCCCAAAGACTTCGCCCGCCTCAAAGAACTGCTCTTCCGCGTCTGGGAGAGCCCGTTGGTCCGTTAGCCCTTCTCCCCTATCAGCCGCTCCACCTCATCGTGCAGCCGCGCGGTGATCGCCGCCTCGCTCTCCTCTGGACCAAACCGGATGGCCTCACCGATGTGCACTTCAATCGTTCCCGAACGGAACCAGCGCCGCTTTCCGGTAACGAGCTCGCCCAGCCCCCGGATGCCCACCGGCAGCACGGGCACATAGCTCTGCTTAACCAGCAGTCCGATGCCAGGCCTGAAGCGCGCCAGTTGACCCTCGGCCGAGCGCGTGCCCTCGGGAAAGACCATCACGTTGTATCCGTGGTCCAGAGCCTTGCCCGCGTGGGCAAAGCTCCGCTGGAAGTCGCGCTGGCGCGGCAGCGGAAACACGTTGAACAGCGCCGTCACCAGCCAGTACGCCGGCGGCCCCAGAATATAGAAGCCCTTGTGTCCCGGCGGCCAGTCGGGGTTGCGCCAGTGCCGGTAGTCCTCGAGCATCTCGCCCATCATCGCCGTCGCGATCCATCGCCGGTACGGCCCCGGCAGCGCGTACTGGATCAGCGGCCCGTCGTAAGCGGTCACGTGGTTGGCGACGATCAGCAGCGGCCCCTCGGGAAGAGGCTTGTCTGGCCCCACCACGCGCGGCGCCGCCAGCAGCCACGTAAACGGCCGCATTACGGCCTCAATAAACGCCACGCGAACCAAGTGGAACGGCTTCCACCACGGCCACTCGGGATAGAGAAAGTGCGGTCGCGGCGGCTCTTGCGGCGTCCCGTCGCTTTCGCCTTGCGCACCGTCCCGCAGCCGCCCATCCGGCGTGGCTACAACCGGCGCTTCGCCCGCAGCTCCCACAGAGCCTGAGGGATGTGCAGCCAAATCGGTTTCGCTGCTTTCCCGATCACTGATCTCTGATCTCTGATCTCTGTTCTCTGATCTCTGTTCTCTGACCCCTGATCCCTCCCTTGCTACCACCCTGCGCAGCTCGCCCAGCGTCTGCACTCCTTCGAGCAGGCTCGCGCCTGAAACGATTCCCAGCCGCTCTTCGATCGCCGCGCCCAACTGCACGCGCCCCAGGCTGTCGAGATGCAGGTCTTCGGTCAGCCGCAGCTCGTCGCCCACGCCGGGATGAGCCTCTCCGGTAATCTGCGCGATGAGCGCCAGCAGCCAGTCGGATGAAGGCCCGAACGCGTGGTCGCCGTTGCTTGCCGCCTTGCCGCTGCCCGGCGTAGCGGCCGCGGCCTGGATGCGCTCGAGCCATGCCGCGACGAGCGGCCGCCTCACCTTGCCGGTCGAAGTTCGCGGCAGATCCGGCTCTGGCCATAGCACCCACCGCGTGATCCTTTGGAATTCCGGCAGCTTTGCATTAGCGCGCTCGATAGCAGCCAGTGCGCAGTCGCCTGCCCCCCGGCAGGCCAGCACGGCGCAGGGTTCCGGCCCCGTCGGCGTCTCCATCGCGACCACCGCGCAGGCAGCAACTTCAGGCTGTTCCTCGATCACCGATTCGATGTCCTCCGGGTGGATGTTTACGCCCGCTGCCGTGACAATAACCTCACTCTTCCGGCCCAGGAATTTCAGCTCGCCAGACTCCTCCCGCTCCGCAAGGTCTCCCGTCGCCAGCCACCCCTCTTTGCGCGGCCGCATCGCTCCGTCCTCCCAGGTGGCGCCGGAGACGACCGCGCCGCGCACCAGCACTTCGCCGTCAGGCCCTAGCTTCACCTCGCGCCCGCGGAGCGGCTTGCCGATGGTGCCTTGGGCCACGTGAAAGGGGTGATTGAGCGTGATGAGTGCGGTGGTCTCGGTCATTCCGTAGCCCTGGATGAGCACGAAGCACATCGCATTCCAGAACTGCTCCAGCGGCCCCGGCAGCGCGCCGCCGCCCGAGACGAACGCCCAGAACTTCAGCCCGAACTCGAGATGGACTCGGCGGAAGCGCCACCAGCGCCGCCACGGGCCCAGCTTCTGTACGCTTGCTGCCCGTTCAGCCAGTCCGTCGTGCGTCGCCTCCAAATGTGTCTTCAGCAGCGCCAGCACGCGCGGCACGGCAGCAAGCACCGAAATGCGTTCGCCATGGATAAGCTCGATGAGGTGCGGCGCGGCGAGGCGGCTCTCAAAGTGGAGCTCCGCGGTGAGGACGGGTGGCACCCATAGGCCCATCGTCTGCCCGAAGACATGGCTCAACGGCAGCGTGTGCAGAATGCGCAGCGGATGAACCAGGCGCTCATAGCGCATGTAGGGCTTGGCGCCGTCTTCGATTGGGCCAATGCTCGCCAGCACGTTCCCATGGGTAAGGACGATGCCTTTAGGATCGCCCGTGGTCCCGGAAGTAAAGAGAATCTGCAGCGGTGTTTGGTTCGAGAGTCCTGAGATCGCGCCCATCTCCGCCGCGGGCAGCTCGCCCAGCCAACCTTCAAAGGCCAGCGTAGGAATCGCCGGCGTGTCGCGGGCCGCGGCCAGCTTGGCCAGCAGCAGCGCGTCACCGACCGCGAGCTTCGGGCTCACATCTTTGGCCACTCGCATGACAAACTCAGCGGCTCCGAAGGCATCGAGTGGCACCGCCAGAACGCCGCGCAGCATGCAGCCGTGAAAAGCGGCGATCCACTCGGCGCTGTTTTCGGCCCAGATCAGAACGCGCTCGCCCTCGGCGACGCCTCGCGCCTCCAGCAGCGCGGCAAAGCGGCCGGCAAGCCGTGCCAGCTCCCCATATGTCGTCACCCGCCGGCGATTGCCCTGGTAGTGCACCACGGCGATCTCGCCGTCGAAGCGGCGAAAATCGTCGATCAGCGTGGCAAGGTGATCGCGCATCTGAGCTCCGGCTACAGCATTTTCGATTCTGGCCCTTACAGAAAGCTGAAAGGAAAGTGGCTTTTTCCTAAACCGCGGGCCCCACAGACAGGTCTTAGTCTGTTGGGTGGAAGTAAAAAGCCGCCCTGCACGACTCCAGGGCGAAAACGAGTGAATCGGAGATGCTTTCGTTCATGGTAGCAGCGGCAGGTTGGCCACTTTTAAGTTCCTTCGCATTCTGCATCAAAGTATCGCAACGAGGAGACCGGTTGCTCGTCGCGCCTGAGTCGCCGGCGCCTGGCGCGTCGAGCATCGTAAACTGGTGAAGTCAGGTTTCCCCATGAAAAAACTCGCCATCGGCGTCTATCTTTTCATCACCGTCGCCTTGCTCGGCTGGGCCTACAATCAGGCCATTTATGTCGCCCCCAACGATGCCGCGCAGGGCGAGATGTTCCGCATTATCTACTACCATGTGCCCTCGGCGTCGGTAGCCTTCCTGTTTTTCGCCGTCAGCCTCGTCGGCTCCATCGGCTACCTGGCCTCGCGGCACAACCACGCCGAGCGCGCGCAAATGTTCGACGCCTGGGCGCTCGCCGGCGCCGAGGTCGGCGTCGTCTTCTGCACCGTAGTTCTCATCACCGGGCCGCTTTGGGGCAGGCGCGCATGGGGTATGTGGTGGACCTGGGACGCGCGCCTCACCACCACGCTGGTTCTGTGGCTTATCTACGTCAGCTACCTGCTTTTGCGCCGCTTCGCCGCCGGACCCCAGATGCAGACCCTCGCCGCCGTGCTGGGAATCTTCGGCGCCCTCGACGTGCCCATCGTCTATATGTCCAATCGCTGGTGGCGCACGCAGCACCCGGCGCCCGTCTTCGGCGGTGGGCAGGATTCCGGAATGGACCCGACCATGGTCGGCGCGCTCCTCTGGAACATGCTTGCCTGGTTTCTCTGGGGCGTGCTCATCCTGGCCCTTCGCTACCGCGTGGAGCGGAAGCAGCAGAAGATCGCCGCCGAAGAAGCCGAGCACGCTTTGAATTTCTGATTCTGATTCGACTGTGCCGGGAGGATCGAGGTCTCCGATGAAGAAACTTGGTACCGCATTAATCGTTGCCGTCCCCATCGTTCTTTTCGGCTGGGCCGGTTACCTCGTCCTTACCGCGCCGCCCGAGCCTCCATTCGACTGGCGGCTCCATATGTCCGCTGCGGAGCACGATGCGATCGTCGCGACACTCAATCACCTCTATACGAGGGCCGCCTACACCGTCACCTGGGCCATCCAGCTCGGCTACGCGGCGTGGCTCTTCGTCAAGTGGCAATCGCAAAAGCAATCGGGGCAAGGCAGATCAATGCAAGATTGAGAAAGTACCCCACATTGTTTGAGGTTGCCGGGCCTGGCATTGTCCGGCTCGTAAGCACTTCACCGGATAATGTTCAATGGTTTGAATGCTCGGCTGCTTGACCTGAGATCTGGAACAGGATTCGTATAAGTAGTATGGTTTGTAAACCCAAGAAAGAGAAATAGATGCCGACTATCAGCAGGTTTTACGGGATATTATGTATTTCGGAGATCATGTTCCACCACACTTTCATGCGTTGTATGCTGAATTCGAGGCGCTTATTGACATTCAAACCCTCGAAGTCATTCGCGGGGAACTGCCGAGACGTGCAATGGCACTCGTCGTAGAGCGGGCACAACAAAATCGTGATGAACTGATGAAGGATTGGGAACTATGCGTGCAGAATCAAACGCCGAGCAAAATCCGCCCGTTGCTCTAGTTGAGGAGATCGCACCCAGATCCCCATGGCGCGTAACGGATGTCGAGGCTCTTCCAGAGTTTCGGCTACGGGTAGCATTTGCCGACGGCTCGACTGGCGTGGTCGACATGGCTCGGTTGGTGCACTCCCCGCAAGCAGGAGTTTTCGCGGCGCTTCTCGACCGGTCTCTTTTCGCTTAGGTGACGATCGAGTACGGTGCCGTGACGTGGCCCGGGGAACTGGATCTCGCTCCAGATGCTATGCACGCCGCAATCAGCGAACATGGCGTGTGGTCTCTCTAGGAAACGCAACTCGCAGAACCTCCGAGATTGGCCTTCCATCCCATAAGTGAATCGTTATTGGTGAGCCTCAACACTTTTAATTAGGACACTACCCGACCTCGCCTCGATTTCACACGACATTGTGCGCTCCGTCACCAATCATTGTGAACTTCGCCCCGCCCAGCGGCTTGCCGCACCTTTCGTAACTCTCTGAAGAGTCACGCCCTCTACCACTTCCGCGTCTCTGTCCAGCTTTTCGTGCTATTTCAAGATTCCTCTCATACCGCCGATGATGCAGTGGTAGATCGGCTGCACAACGGTTCTTCGGCATTAGTTTGATCCTTGGACTCTCGCGTTGCGGCGTCTCTTCTTCACTTAAGAGGCGAACGCGCCGCAAGGCTTTCGCCGGCTGAGTTTCGAGTTCCGCTGAGCGCCAAATGGGGACAGATATCATGCATGACTTCTTGATCGCTCTTGCCTTTATCGGTATGGTCATTGCTCCCGCCATCGTGGCCGCCAATTGCTCGACCGAAGTGACAGACGAATCCAAATCAAAATAATCTCTACCGCTCGACCTACGAGAATTCTTTCTCCCGATCTGCGTTGTTACTACTTTTCGTTGTTGCCACCTCTCCCGGATCTGCGCTGTTACAAAGCCTCTCCCTATTGGCTACTCCCTATTGGCTGCTCCCTATTCCCTACTCCCTACTCCCTGCCTGAACATTGCTCTTCGCTCTCCCAGCCGGTAGACTGATGGATCGGGAGGCATGAATGCTGGTCGTCATGAAAGCGCAGGCTACGCCGGAAGAGATCCAGGCGGTCTGCGACCACATCGTCGAGTTGGGTTTCCGTCCCCATCCCCTCCCCGGAGCACAGCGCACTGCCATCGGCATCACCGGCAATCAGGGCGAGGCCAATCGCGGCAACCTGGAATCGCTCTCCGGCGTTGCTGAAGTCATTCGCGTCTCCAAAGCCTACAAACTTGCCAGCCGCGACGTAAAAGAGGAAGACACCGTCGTCCGCTTCGCCGGCTCCAGCGCCGCCATCGGCGGCCGCAATCTCGCCGTCATCGCCGGTCCCTGCTCCATTGAAACTCGAGACCAGGCCTTCGCCATCGCCGCCGAGGTGGCGGCAGCCGGGGCGCAGTTCTTCCGCGGCGGCGCTTACAAGCCGCGCACTTCTCCCTACGCCTTTCAGGGACTAGGCCTTGAAGCCTTGAAAATCATGGCCGAAATCCGCGATAAATTCGGCCTTCGCATCGTCACCGAAGCGCTCGACTCGGAAACCCTCGATCTCGTTGCCGAATGGGCCGACGTAATCCAGATCGGCGCGCGCAATATGCAGAATTTCTCGTTGCTCAAGAAGGCCGGCCGCCTGCGCAAGCCGGTGCTCATCAAGCGCGGCATGAGCGCCACGCTCGAAGAATTCCTCATGGCCGCCGAGTACGTAATGAGCGAGGGCAACTACGAAGTCATTCTCTGCGAGCGCGGCGTGCGCACCTTTACCGATCACGCGCGCAACACGCTCGACTTGAGCATCATTCCCGCGCTGCACCACGTCAGCCACTTGCCCATCCTCGTCGATCCCAGCCACGGAACCGGACGCCGCGACAGCGTCCTGCCCATGGCGCGCGCAGCCGTCGCCGCGGGCGCTGACGGCGTGATGGTCGAAGTGCACAATCACCCTGAGAGCGCGCTCTCCGATGGGCCCCAGTCGGTTTACCCCGCGCAATTCGCAACCATGATGGCCGAGCTCGAAAAAATCGCGCCGGTCGTCGGCCGCCATCTCATGCGAGGCGTCTCCGTTCCCGCCGCCGCGGGACAGTGAGTAACAGTGCGTACCGGAAAGTGAACAGTGGACAGTGAACCCTGGGCAGTGGCGGGTGGGCGCGGATCGGGGATCCGGAGATTGACCCGGTTCGCCGGCGCCGGCATGCTTGCGCTGTGCTTCGCCGGGTGCCGTCCCCACGACTTTCCGCAGTACCCGCCCAACTACCGCGAGTACGTCTACGTGACCAACGGAGGCAGCGACACCGTCACGGTGCTCGACGTCGTGAACGTCCGCGTCGACCGCGAACTGCCCGTGGGCCACAGTCCGGTTGCCGTTGCCGCCAGCCCCACGCGCAACGAGATTTATGTCGTGAACTCCGGCGCCGCGCCGGCCAACGGCTCGCTCTCGGTCATCGACGCCGAGCACAATGCAGTCGTGGCCACCATCCCACTCCATCGGCAGCCGCTGTCCATTGATTTGAAGGCCGACGGGACGATCGCCTTCATCGCCAACTCCGGCTCGAACTCCGTCTCCGTCGTCGATCTCATAGCTCGCCGCGAAATCGCTCAGATCGCTGCCGGTGACCAGCCAGTTGCCGCGCGCCTTGCCCCTGACGGCAAGACCCTCGTGGTCGCCAACCTCCATGGAAACTCGGCGACCATCGTCGATGCGGCCAGCGGCAAAGTGCGCGCCTCGTTTTCGGGCTGCCCCGGAGCGTCCGAGGTCGTCATCGTTCCCGATTCCTCGAAGGCTTTTGTGCCCTGCTCGGCTGGTCATCAGGTCATGGTCGTCGCGCTCGCGCAGCCCAGTGCCCAGCCCCCTCAACCCGATCGCCTGGAAACGCTCATGGACGTGGGCCGCGCGCCCGTCGACCTGGCGCTGAAGCCCGACGGCGGCGAGATCTTCGTCTCCAACTCCCTCTCCAACTCCGTCTCTGAGATCTACAACTCCACCGACGAGGTCGGAGACACCTATATGATCGGCGACACTCCCGTCCGCGGGCTTGTCTCTCGCGACAACTCTCTGCTCTACGTGGCCAACGATCGCTCGCAGGAAGTCACCGTCTACTCCATCGATGACGGCAAGCGCATCGGCTCCATCTCCGTTGGCGACGGCCCTGCGGCGCTTGCATTCTCGGCCGCCGGACACCTGTTGTTCGTCGCCAATCGCCGCTCCGGCGACGTGGCCGTTGTCCGCACTGCCTCGCAATCGCTCTTCACGTTGCTCCCCACCGGCAGCGGTCCCGACGCCATCGTCGACAGATCCTTCAACGTGCAGTAAACGCACGCATGTGTTGCTGCCCAAAATCAATGAAATAAAGATTGTCGTTACGGTGTGGCGCCCGCAGCGGAGCTGTTTCCGGCAGCGGTAATTTTCGGTCCCACCAGAACTCCGTCATCGAGCGATGCGGCCACCAGCCGATCGCCGGCCGCGCGGATCAGCACGATGTCATAGCCCGTCTGCCACCAATCCCACGTCATCGTTTTGGGATTGATGGCGTACACCTCGTCGCTCGTGCGCGAGCTCACCAGAACTTTCTTCGACTCCGCGTCGTAACTCAGGTCGTCCACGTCGCGAAACGGCAGCCGGTGAATCCACATCCACGACTTGCCCAGGTCGCGGCTATAGTAAACGCCCTCGCGCGCACCCAGCCAAAGCGTGCCGTCGGGCGAAAACGCCACGCGATGAATCCGCGTCAGCATCGTCGGCAATCCCATCGGCCACCAGCTTTGCCCCGCGTCCTTTGACAGCACCACGCCGTCGGCGCGAGCCGCGGCCATCGTTTCGCCCTGCACGGTCACCGATAGATAATCGCCCTCGCCCATCACCGGCCCGCCCTGCCAGCTTGCGCCCTGGTCGCGGCTGGTCACCAGGCCGTAGCTTGTCGCCGCCACCCACACATCGCCCGAAACGTCCAACGCGTTCACCGGGCTCTCCAACTCGATCGTCGGCGCCTGCACCTGCTTCTCGATGTTGACCTTCGTGTGCATGTGCGTCTCGGTGATCGTCTTCTCCACCATATTCACGATTTGGTTCCGTGGCTTCCACGTCAGGGCCACAGGCGCAGCGCCCGACCCATTTGTTGATCCATCCGTCGCCGGCGCCGCCGAATCTCCTGCCGCCGGCGCCGCCGTTCCTCCCGCAGTCGCCGCGTTTGTCTCGCCCCTTGTCGCGGGCGGATCGCCCCCACTGTCCAGCACGAAAATTCCGTGGCCGGTTCCCGCAACTACGCGTCCATCCTTTGTTTCCGCCAGCGAGAACACATCGCGTCCGTCGAGCCCTGTGCCCAATTGCTCCCAGTGTGCGCCGCCGTCGCCCGAGCGAAACACGCCGCCATATTTCTTGTCGTTCACCACGCCCACATACAGCAGCTCCGGATTATCCCTGTTCACGAGAACCGCCGCAACCTTCCGCTCCGAAATTCCCTGGTTCGACGGCGTAAAAGTCGCGCCCCCATCCTCGCTCTCGAGCACACCGCCGCGATCGGTGGCCAGCAGCACGCGATTCGAATCGCCGGGATCGACGTACACCGCGTTCACCACCACGTCAGCGTCCGTCATGCGCTCAAAAGTCTTGCCGGCATTCACGGTTTTGTAGAGGCCCTCGGTCGTTCCCGCGTACACCACTTCGCGCTTCTGCGGATCCTGCATCAGGCTCCGCGTCCTTCTCGCTTCCGACGGAATGCCCTGGATCTTGCGGAAAAGGGTCCCCGCGTTCTCGCTCTTGTAGATTCCGCTGCACGCGCTCAGGTAAACCGTGTGCGGGTGCTCGGGGTCGACGATGATCGAAAACACATCCGAGTCCACAATCAGTCCCTGCTTGATGTTGTGCCAGGTCTTGCCGCCGTCCGTCGTCTTCCACGGCAGGTGCCAGGTTCCCGCGTAAACAACGTCCGGATCGCTCGGGGCCACCGCCAGCGATTCAATCTCATGAATCTCGTGGCTGCCCGGCGGGCTGATCTGCGCCCACGTCGCTCCGCCGTCGCTCGACCGGAAGACTCCTTCCAATGTTCCCGCATACAGAATGCGCGGATCGGATGCTGCCTGCGCAAGCGCGTGGACCGGCTGTCCTTTGAGCTGCGCGGCCTCGCTCCAGGTGCGGCCGCGATCGTGGCTGATCCACAATCCGCCGTCCACGGAGTTCTTCCACGCGCCAACATAAATCGTCGCCGGGTCCGCGGAATCCACCACAATGCTGTCGAGAACATAGCCGCCGTCGCCGCCCAGCTTTGCCAGCCGATGCCAGCTTCCGCCCTCGTCCATCGACTCGTACAGCCAGCTATTGGTCGTGCCCAGCAGCAGATGCTTCGGCTCGCCCGGAAACGCCGCAAACGCCCGCGCATCGCCGCCCGCCGGACCCACAACAGTCCACGCGTTCTCGGCCGGCAGGCACACCGCTCCCAGCAACAATCCAAAAGCAAAAAACGCCTGGGCCGGAACCCTATAGCGGTTCTCCAATTGGTCTAGAACGGAGCCTCGAATCTTAAGCGGCATTTTCATCAAGAAAATGCCGCCATGCACGCCCCTCAAGACCCACCGTAATTGGAGAACCGCCGTAATCCGGCGCCATTTAGTTCGAACACCCCGCAAACCAATCATTCTGACAGGAAGCTCCCATTCATCTCCTTCAAGAATAGACAATTCCGTGCCCAAAAAGCGAAGAGGCGGTGCAGTTTTAGGAAATGGAGTATCCGGGGGCACAGCTCCGAAGTCAACGCGACCACCAGGGAGCGGTGACCTTGCACGATCTCTGACGGCCGCAGCATTTCCTAAAACGCCGTAACCAGTTTGTGCACCGGTCAGCCTCAACCCACCGCACGAGGAATGTTCTGCGGTTGGGTTCCGTAACCACCTCGGATAAATGGCTGCGTCGGAAAACCCTCCAATCACAACCGGAAATAAACTCCGATCACTGGTTCGGCCGTATGGGTGAATGCATTAGTCGATGAAAACGCGCTGGAAAGTGCAGCCGCCTGATAGACATTGCCGCGGTATTGCAGCCGGAGACCAAGGTGCGGCAACAGCCCCCAGTCCAGGCCGCCTCCGTAGACGAAGACCCCCTCTGTTGAGCTGCTCGTAGGGATCGTGTCGGTCGTGACGCTGCCTGGAATGCACCCGGGGTTTCCGCCGCCACACCCGGTAATGAGAGTTGTGATGGTGACCTGCCCGCTGCTGGGCACATTGAAGAGAACGCCACCGCCGGCCAGTGCGAACGGCCGGAGAGCGCCGATCTTCAGCGACGCCACCCAGGCACCGGTCAGCTCGTGCGCATTGGCGGAAACCGGAGCCCATGATTGGCTCGCGGCACAAACGCCGCAAACGGCGTAGCCGCTTGAGGAGTACGCTTGGTCGGCGCGATTGTAGGAATAAGCGGCCTCGTAACCGATCAACGGATTATGGATGTGGCGCAGTTCGAGGGTCACACCAGCTGCGTTCGAAGGGCTCTGCATCGTACTATTGACGTCTGTCGATGTGGATTCGTTGAACGCCCCATACAGGCTCGCCGCTATGTCGGTTTGGCATTGCGCCGCAGCGTTGCCCAGCACCGCAATTCCAATCAGGACGATGGCAAACTTCGAATTCATCACGCCTCCTTGCGCATGATTCGACTCCCGGACAGCCAAGTTTCGAAAGGATCCTTGCAGGATAGACGCAAAGTCATGGGTCCCGTTTACGGCGTGTGAAAGGCGGTCCATGTGCTGTAAAGAGGCCCTCAAAAGCGAAGAGGCTAACCAGTTTGTGCACCGGTCAGCCTCGAAGACACTACGGAAGAAGCTGTTGCGGGCTGAGCTTCCGCGAGCCCCGCCTTGTGGAGGAAGAGCTCGCGGGTTCTTGCGCAGAGAGTCGACCGTGCGGCTTATTGCGCCGCTTTCCCGTGGTGGCGCTCCGCCAGGGGCTTACGCATCTGCGGCTTCACCGCCGTCTCGTCTACCGGCATCGTTCCGGTCACGTCGGAGCTGAACGTCGCCCCCGCCGGTACCAGGTAGTCTTCCACCGTCTGCCCTTCGGTCATGCCTGTGGCCACGCTGATGCGCGAAGCATCGATCCCCTGCTCCGTCACCAGGTAGTTCTTGGCGTTCACCGCACGCTGCGCAGCAAACTGGTCCACCGTGGCGTGCTTGTGATGCGCGGCGTACTTCTGCTCTTTGGCCGTCTTGGCGTTCTCGTCGGCTGTCGACTCGCCCACCACTACCGCCGTGGCGTCGACCTGCTGTTTCAGATCCAATGCCACCTGGTCCAGGCACGCCTTGGCTTCGTTGTCCACGCGCATCGGACGCTTGGGGTCGTTGGTAAAGCTGATCGAGCACAGCGCTTGTGTCTTGGGCGCCGGAGGTGGCGGAGGCGGAGCCAGAATGGTCACGGTCGTGCTGGCAGACGCCATCTGATTCTTGTCGTCTGAAACGCCGCACGTGATCCCCACCGCTCCCGTCGGCGCGCCCGCCGAGGCGTACTCCGCCGTGGTCCCGCTGCCCGTCACCGTGCCCGCCGTGGCCGTGTAGTTGTAAGTCAGCGGACGATTCTGAGGGCTCACTCCCACCGCCGTGACGGTCGCGGAGTCACCCGGCTTGATGGTGCTGGGACTGGCCGAGCAACTGATTGTCGGCGGCTCGAATTGTTTCACCGCGTATTCGGCAGAACATTCGGCGGACTGTCCGGGCTTCAAACCTTCCTTGCCCTTCTTGCCTTCCTTCACGTCAGCCTTGGCAGTGTACGAACCGGGAGCCAGAGAAGCTGTATTCACGGTGGCTGAAGTGCCATTGCCGGTTACGCCGTCTCCGCTCCAGCTGTAAATGACGTTGTTCTTCTTGTTCGTGTCCACCGATCCGGCCGTAGCCGTAACGGTCAGTGGATCGCCGGGGTAGACAGTAGGAGCGCTGGCGTTACACGCCAATGTGATCGGCGGGGCCTTCTTGCACCCCATGGGCACCAGGGCAAAACATGCCAATGCCAGGACCAACAAAACGGACTTCAAGATTTGTGAATACATGCTCTTACGCCCCACAATTCCGTTGATGCATGGTTGAAAAAGCGGTTTGAAAAAGAAATTCACGTTCCCTCCTTTCGGCTTCGCACCGTGTGCGCAGCCCTCGATCTTCGATTCACCTTCACAAGCCCAGCACAAAGGACCCTGCTGGGCACATCCCATGATTCTTTCCACAAGCCGTCTCATGGCGTGGCTTGAGAGCCCACGCTCTCCCGAGGGCCATCAGCGGTCGACGTAAGATCTGTCAAAGAATTCCGCCCTCTGATAGTAGGGGCTCATTCTGCGTTCAGCGTCTTCATCAGGCTCCGCGGCTCGCGCTGGATCTTCTCCTGCAGCAGCGAGATCGCGTAAATCAACTGCTCCGGCCGCGGCGGGCACCCCGGAACATACACATCCACCGGAACCACTTGGTTCACACCCTGCAGGAGCGCGTAGTTGTTGAACACGCCGCCCGAAGTGGCGCATGCGCCCATCGAAATCACCCACTTGGGCTCGGGCATCTGGTCGTACAGCCGCCGCAGCACGGGCCCCATCTTCTGCGATACGCGCCCCGCCACAATCATCAGGTCCGATTGCCGCGGAGACGGCCGGAAAACCTCCGCGCCGAAGCGCGCAATATCGAACCGCGCCGCGCCCATCGACATCATCTCAATGGCGCAGCACGCCAGCCCAAACGTCATGGGCCACACCGAGTTTTTGCGTATCCAATTTACCGCAAAATCCATCGAAGTGAGAAGAACCCCCTCCGGCTCTTCGTAGCCGTAGTTCGCCTCGCCCACCTTGATGCGATTTTTCGCGCTGCTCTCAAGCGCGCCAAAAAGATAACGGTCGCGCTCTATGGTAGCCGCCATAGCCCTACTATAACTCCCTCCCGCCAACAGGAATGGTCAGAATTGATCAGGTAAACACTCTTGAATGAGCCCTAAAGTCCCGCTTGGTGCGTTCTCGCTGTTTTACGCGCACGGAATCGAATCCCAGGCCCCGTCGCAGTACCCGGCACATGAAAAAGCAATAAGGAAACTTCATAAACTTGCGTTATTTCGCTGTCTTTACGAAAATGATACGAAAGCTCAAAGCGCCTTTCGATATGATTCTGCCCGGTGGCCGTCCTTGCCGGTTACCGTCCAATTGGACCTTGCACCGTTGGCTGGCCCATTCACGGCCAGTAGGTTTGCACTCTCAGTTTCCCTCCGCGCCTTGCGCGCGAGAATTCGAAGCGGAAGGCCTCATGACCCGACGTTCTTTGAAGTTGTTGTTTCTGTTTGCACTCCCGGCGCACCTCGCGCTGGCTGCGGCTCCGGCCATCGACTCCAGCGCAGCCGCGCAGGCCCCGGCGACGCAGGCGCAGATCGCCTCCCTGCAGCAGGCCGTCGCCAATGCTCAATCCGCGGGCGATAACGCCTGGATGCTCACCTCGGCGGCGCTCGTGCTGCTCATGACCGGCCCCGGCCTGGCGCTTTTCTATGGCGGGCTGGTGCGCCGCAAGAACATCCTCGGCACCATGATGCAAAGCTTCGCCATGATTGGCCTGGTCACGATTCTCTGGGCCATCGTCGGCTACTCGCTGGCCTTCGGCCACGGTAACCTTTTTGTTGGAGGATTCGAGCACCTCTTCCTGCGCGGCGTCTCGCTCAGCCCGAACCCGGACTACGCCGCCACAATTCCTGAGCAGACCTACATGATCTACCAGCTCATGTTCGCCATCATCACGCCGGCGCTCATCACCGGCGCGTTCGCTGAGCGCATGAAGTTCAGCAGCATGGCCCTGTTCCTCTCGCTGTGGTCGCTCTTTGTCTACTGCCCCATGGCGCACATGGTGTGGGGCGTAGGCGGGCTGCTGAATGCAACTGGTGGTCGCATCCCCTCGCTCGACTTCGCCGGCGGAACGGTTGTCCACATCACCAGCGGCGTTTCGGCACTGGTCTGCGCACTCTATTTGGGCAAGCGACTCGGCTACCCGCACACCGCCATGCCGCCCCACTCCCTGGTGCTCAGCTTCATTGGCGCGTGCCTGCTCTGGGTGGGCTGGTTCGGCTTCAACGCCGGCAGCGCCCTGGGAGCCAGCCCGCTGGCCACCAGCGCCTTCGTCAATACTCACTTCGCCACCGCCGCAGCCGCCATCGGCTGGACCATCTTCGAGTGGTTCCACAACGGCAAGCCCACGGCACTGGGAGCGATTTCCGGTGCGGTCGCCGGTCTGGTCGCCATCACCCCGGCCTCGGGCTTTGTCCAGCCCATGTCCGCGCTGTTCATCGGCCTTGCCGCCGGCTTCTTCTGCTCGCTCATGGTCTTCCAGGTCAAGTCCCGCTTCGGCTACGACGATTCCCTCGATGCCTTTGGCATTCACGGCGCGGGCGGCACCCTGGGCGCGTTGCTCACCGGCGTGTTTGCAGTCAGCGTCATCAATCCCATCTATGGCAAGGGCGTGCCCACGGGCGGCATCGACGGGCATTGGAGCCAGATCCTCAATCAACTCGCCGGCGTAGGCATCACCTGGGGACTCTCCATCGTGGGCACCCTGGTCCTGCTCTTCGTCGTGGACAAGATTCTGGGCCTCCGCGTCGCTCCCGAGCACGAGATGGCCGGCCTCGACCTTTCGCAACACGGCGAAGAAGGGTACGATTTCAATACCTGATCGTTTTTTGATCGGTGGCTTTGGCAGTTCGCAAGGCAGAATTCTTGGGGTGGAGGCGGCACCCAAGCCCTCCCGCCTGTTACGCTATCGAACGAGGCAATTTTTGTATGCTCAAGATTGAAGCTGTTCTCCAACCCTCAAAGCTGGATGCCGTAAAAGACGCGCTGCTTGAAGCGGGCATCGAAGGCATGACCATTCTCGAAGCCCGGGGCCACGGCCGCCAGAAAGGCCACACCGAGTTCTATCGCGGCCGCGAGTATACCGTCGATCTCCTCCCCAAAGTGAAGATCGAACTGGTGATCCACGACGACCTGAAAGATAAGGCGGTCCAGGCCATTGAGGGCGCCGCGCGCACGGGCCGCATCGGCGACGGCAAAATCTTTATCAGCCGCATCGACGAGGCCGTCCGCATCCGCAACGACGAACGCGGCGAAAACGCGCTGTAGACTGATCGACGCACTTCGGGCATGCTCTTGTTTCCGGAGCTCGGAGTATTTTAGCGTGTTGTTGCGTTGCAACGATCTAAAGAAAACACAGCCATGATTCCCCGATTCGTCTTCGTCCTTGGCATGATCCTCAGCGCCGTGTCCTGCCTCTCCGCGCAGGACACGCGCACCGTTCTCGAGCCGTTCTTCCCCCAGCTTTGCGCCACGCTCGACGCTCAATTAGAAACCAGCGGCCGCTCTCTCGCTCCCGCCGATGAACAAAAGCTCGACACCGCCCGAATTCAAAAGGCCATCGATAAATGCGGCAAGGGGCGCGGCGTGATGCTCCGCGTCGACGAAGCCAACAACGCGTTTCTCAGCGGCCCGCTGGAGCTGCGCCCCGACGTCACTCTCATCGTCGGCGTCGGCGTCACGCTCTTCGCCTCGCGCGATCCGGCCGTCTTCGCCGTTTCTCCCGGCAGTTGCGGCATCGTCAGCCATTCGCTTGGGCCCCGCGGCTGCAAGCCCCTCATCTCCGTCGACCACGCTTCCAACTCGGCCATCATGGGCGATGGCGTCATCGACGGCCGCGGCGGCGAAAAAATGCTTGGGTCCGATTATTCCTGGTGGGATCTGGCTGAGCAGGCGCGCGCAGGCGGCGGGCAGCAGGTTCCGCGCCTCATCGTCGCCAATGACTCCGGCAACTTCACGCTTTATCGGATCACCCTGAAAAACTCGCCCAACTTTCACGTCGTTTTCAGCCACGCCGACGGCTTCACGGTCTGGGGGCTCAAGATCGACACGCCGCAGCGCCTCGCCCGCAACACCGATGGCGTCGACCCCGGCGATGGCGCGAGAAACATCACTATCACCCACAGCTACATCCGCGCCGGCGACGACAATGTCGCCATCAAGGGCGGGCCCGGTGGCGCAACCAACATCACCATCAGCCACGATCACTTCTACTGGGGCCACGGCATGTCCATCGGCAGTGAAACCAACGGCGGCGTCAGCAAAATTCGCGTCTTCGATCTCTCGCTCGACGGCCCCGATAACGGCATCCGCATCAAGTCGAACGGCTCGCGCGGCGGTCTCACTGAGGACGTGGTCTACGACGACGTTTGCATCCGCAACTCGCCCAACACCATCACCCTCGACACCACGTACTCCGCGGCCGGCACGCTTCAGGGCGACTCACTTCCCACCATGCGCGGCATCACCCTCCACAACGTCCGCGTCTCCGGTGGCGGCAAAATCACCTTCAACGGCTACGATCATACCCATCGCATCGCGGCCACGCTCGACGGCGTGCAGATCGTCGATCAGTCTTCGTACACCTACGAGTTAAATCACGCAGACTTGACGCTCGGCCCGGAGCCCACAAACCTCCAACTGCCCGCGGGCCCTGATTCGACGACCCCTGGTTCGATCAGCTCAGACTCGACCATCAAGGGAACTCCCGCCGAAGGCAATCCCGCCTCCTGCGCGGACAAGTTCGTGCCGTTCCCGCAATAGCAGCCCTCGCACTTCAACTCCGGTCTTTGTCATCCTGAGCGACCAAGCGCGAAACGCGAGGAAGTCGAAGGATCTTCGGTTGCCTCTCACGGGCGCCGGGTGCCCCACGTCTCGACTTTGAGACGTGGGACAGCACACTGACTCGCTGACTCGCCAACCCGCCAACCCGCCTAAAACCTCACCGCCCCGCAATCTCCTTATTCACCGGCACACGCACCACAATCTTGTCGCCGGTCCGCACCACCATCCGCGAAAACGACTCGTCGGCCACATTCGCAAGCGAGACGTATCCTCCATTGAGCGCCGTCACGTCGCCGCGCATTTTCGCGTTTGCATCGGCAGGCACAGCAAAGCTCACGCGCACATCGGGCCGCCCGTCTCCGTCGAGATCGATCTCATCGCTCACGTGCGCGGGCAGCGAATCCACAGGCTCAAACACAATCTGCACGAAAGGCTCGACGCGGACGCGCTCGAGCATTCGCGGTTGCACCGGCTGGTAAACCACAATCCGGTAGCCGTCTTTCTGAATCGTTCGCGCAACCGTACCGCCGCTGTACGTGGCGTCGATGTGCAGCCCGGCGTGCGCCACCACGTTGGTAAAAACGCCCATCAGCACAAACGGAACACAGACCGCGATCAGCAGCGTGAGCCCCGCGCCCGTGTAGGCCAGAATCGAAAGAATGCGTGCTCGCATGGGTTCCTCCTTCACTTCCCCGGCAGCCAGTGCATCATGGTGGCGACCGAATTGGCCAGAATGCTGCCGCCGAACATCGTGGCCATCGCCCACGCGCCGTAAAGAAACAGCAGCCGTGCGCGCTCCGGCTTTACAGCGACCGGAGTCCCCTTCAGGTGCCACACTGCCGCGTCCTTCTTGCAGGCATCGACGCAGGCGCCGCACTTCATGCAGTTCAGCAGCGTCTTCCCCTCGCGAATTGAATCGGCCGAAAGCGCCACCGTCGGGCAGCTTGTCTGGCAAAGCGTGCAACCCACGCATTTTTCCCGGTTGAATCGAATCTCGAACAGGTTGATCTTGTTGAAGATCGATTGAAACGCGCCGAAGGGGCAGAAGAATCCGCACTGTGTGCGCTTCTTGGTCAGATACGGGAGCACTACAACCAGGCCCACGAACAGTGCGACGAAAATCCCCATCTGGATGGCCGTCTCCACGTTGCGCACCGCGGGAAACTCGGTGACCGCTTTAAACGGGCACAGCCACATGCAGTAGACCGGCTCGAAAATCGCCGCCGAAACCAGCACCACAAAAACTAAAATGGCCCATGGAATCAGCCGCAAAATGTGCCCATACCGAACCACAAATCTGTGCAGCTTGGGCCGTTTCGCGAACGCGGCAAAGCCCTCTTCGATTCCGCCGAAAAAGCACGCATAGCTGCACCACGCTTTACCCAGCACCAGAGTCATCGCGAACCAGATCCCGATCATGACTGCGATCGATCTCGGATTGCTCGCTGTCGGCAGGATCGACCCCGGAAAGATGATCGTCTTCGCGAATGCCGCGGGCAAAATGATCGATGGCGTCACCATGAAGCAGAACGGTGTGTCGCCTGAGACCATGCGGCTGATGGGAATGCTCATTGTGCCGCGCTCGGCGATCAATGAAGCAATGAATCCGAACGGGAACAGAAAACCAAGCGCGACAAAGAAAATCCGCCGCCAGCGATAAGTCTCGCCCGTCCGCATCATCAGGAAGAAGAGCGCGGTCATGAAGACAATGACCGCAGCCGCGCCAACATGCTCATCCCGGCCCGCTTTCTGGAACGATGGCGTGAACATCAGCAGCGACCACAGCGCGATGGGCAGAGTCAGCAAAATCGACCGGCCGACGCCGCGAAACGCCACCGGCCGCCGAAGAGTAGAGGCACGGCGAACGCGGTTCTCCAGTTGCTGCGAATCGAAGTCGGTACTGCCAAGTGGCTTTTTCCCCAAGAAAAAGCCACCTCGCACCACACCGAAAATGCCGCGAAATAACTGGGGAACCGCCCTAGCCATAAAATGTCCTCTCGATCAGAATGGAGACTCCGGAAAATCCATACCAGCAGGCCAGCAGGACCGCCACCATGCGGGCAACAGTGACCACCGCCGGCGTTCGCCGCACAAATCCCAGAGAAAGAAACGGCACAAACCACACCGCGGTTCCGGCGAAAAAGCAGACAAAGAACAGGAGCGCCGCCGATAAATGCTCAAGCTGCGCCGCGCGCACGCCCGCCACAAGAAACGGCGGGCAAAGATTGATCCCCGTCAGAAATCCCAGCGCCAGCGCACCCGACCGCAACGAACGCGGCGCTTCGCCGATCCGCACCAGCCCGCCCGCTTCCTTCGCCGCAGCGCATCGCCTGTGCGGCCAGCCAACCGCGTACACCACCAGCGCCGCCGCCAGCAGCACCTCAATTCCGCCCATCAGCCAAGTGCGCCCGATCCACGCCCGCGGAATCGACGACCCAACCATCCACACCGCCGCCGCAAAAACCATGTACCCCGCCAGCCGCGCCGCCAAAAACAACCCCAACTGCCGGCTGTGACCCCGCACTCCCCGCGGCTGAACCATCATCCACGGCACCACCACTGGCCCGCACGTTGCCAGGCATACCGGCCCCGTTGCGAGTCCCAGCACAAGCGCCTCCCCGGCGCTGGCCGAAAGTGAAAGTGCCGCCATCTTGCCCCGAAGTTTATGGCCGTCCGCGAGATTCCCTTCGTGACAGTGGTCACGCCCACATGTGTCAACAATCGCCAACCGGCGCGGCCTCACGCGCGACCTGCTCCGCTGTCCCGCCACCATCCCCCAGAGGCCCCCTCAACCCCGCGCCGTCCCACCTACGGCAGTTTCGGAATCTGTGCGGACCGAAAGCACACACTCAAGTGGCTTTTTCGTCAAGAAAAAGCCACTATTCACAACCCTCAAAAGGTCTACGTGTATTCCGAAACTGCTCGAAATCTCCCACTTCCGGCATTTATCGCTTATTCTTGTAACAATTCCTTCTTGCTTCGGCAGGCCCGCAAACAATTTCCTATGAACCCAGTCGTTTTGGTTGTTGACGATCTTCGGGAGCAGTATCTCAAGGAGATGGCGCTTGTCCGCCAGACCTGTGAGCGCACCGGCGACGGCACCGCCGCCATCCGCCGCCGCTCCGCCGTCGTCGACCGCATCCTCATCGAAATGTGGCGCCGTTCGTTTGCCGGCCTGCCTCCGCAGAATGCTGCCCTGCTCGCCCTCGGCGGCTACGGCCGCAAAGATCTCTTCCCCTACTCCGATATCGACGTCCTCTTCGCCTTCGCCGACGAGAAAACCGAAGAGCAGTCAAAAGAAGCCGTTCGCGCCATCATCCAGGGCATGTGGGACATCGGTCTGCGCGCCAGCCCCAGCTCCCGCACCGTCAAGGAATCCGGCCGCTTCGATCCTGACAATCTCGAATTCACTCTCGCCACTCTCGATCGCCGCTTCCTCGCCGGCCAGTTTCCGCTCTACCAGCAGCTCCACCAGGTCACTTTTCCCGGCATCTTCCTCAGCGAGTGGAACTCCATCGCGCAAAAGCTCGGCGAAATCGCCCGCGCCCGCCACGCCAGGTTCGGCAACACCATCTTTCACCTCGAACCCAACATCAAGGACTGCCCCGGTGGCCTGCGCGACTACTCGCTCGCCGTCTGGTTCGCGGTTCTCTTTCATCTCAAGGCCACCAAGGAGTGGCCCCGCCAGCGCGGCGGCGTCTTCCAAAGCGCGCGCGGCGATGCCGAGGCCGCCTTCGATTTTCTCGCCGCCGCCCGATGTTTCCTTCACTTCCGCCACGGCCGCGACGACAACACCCTCGACTGGCAGTCGCAGGACGAAGCCGCCGCCCGCTCCATCGGCCTTGAAACCCGCGGCACCGCCGATCCCTCCTACTGGATGCGCACCTACTATCGCCACGCCCGCGTCATCTATCGCCGCGCCGCGCTCCTCATGGAACATCTGCCCGCCCCGGTCAGCTTCTACCGCCAGTTCCGCCGCCGCCGCACGCCCATCGCCGGAACCGACTTCCTCCTCGACCAGGGCCGCATCGAGATTCAGCCCGGCGCGCAATTCAATGACACCGCCGCCATCCTGCGCATCTTCTCCCTCATGGCCACGCACGGCTACACGCTCTCCCAGGCCGCTGAAGACCGCATCACCGACGCGCTTCCCGTCCTCGCCATCTCCATCCCTGAAGGCCCCTACCTCTGGAACGCGCTTCGCGAAGTGCTTCTCGGCCCCCACGCCGCTCACGCTCTCCGCACCATGCACGCGCTCGGCGTCCTCGAAATGCTCATCCCCGAATTTCACGGCATCGACGCGCTCGTCATCCGCGATAGCTACCATCGCTACACCGTCGACGAGCACACCTTCCTAGTCATCGACAACGTCCACGGCCTCCGCCAGCCATCCAGCGAGCATGAGCAGCGCCTCGCCCAGTTGCTGCCGGAGATCGATCGCCTCGACCTCTTCTTCCTCGCCCTGCTCCTGCACGACACCGGCAAGGGCCGCCGCGCCGGCGAGCACGCGCAGCAGAGTGTCGAGCTGGCCGACAGCTTTCTCGCCCGCCTCGACTTCGACGCCGAGGAGCGCGAGTCGATCCTCAAGCTCATTCGCCTGCATCTTGAAATGTCGGCCGCCATGCGCCGCGACATCTTCGACCTCGACAACGTCCACGCCTTCGCCGACAAAATAGGCAATCCGCAACTGCTCAAGATGCTCACCCTCATGACCTTCGCCGACATCAAGGCCGTCAACCCCGACGCGCTCACTCCCTGGAAGGCCGAGAACCTCTGGCAGTTCTACATGTCCACATCAAACTTCATGGACCGCTCGGTCGACGAGGCGCGCTACCATGCCGCCATCGATCCCACCCTCCTCAACCGCATCCGCTCCATGGTTCCCGCCGCGCAGCACGACGAGCTCCGTCAATTCCTCGAAGGCCTTCCGCAGCGCTATCTGCAAACCCGCCTGCCCGAGCAGATTCGCAATCACTTTCAAATGGCGCTCAATCTCGACAAGGACAACGTCCAGCTCGATCTGCGCCCCAGCCGCCAGCTCTACGACCTCACCGTCATCACCCGCGACCGCACCCGCCTCTTTGCCGACATGGCCGGCGTCCTCAGCGCTTGGGGCATGAACATCGTCCGCGCCGGCGCCTACTCCAACGATGCCGGCGTCATCGTCGACAGCTTTCAGTTCACCGATCTATTCCGCACCCTCGAGCTCAACCCCACCGAGAAAGACCGCTTCCTCTCGAATGTTCACGACGTCGTCGCGCAGAAAGTCTCTGTCGAACAGTTGCTCAAGGCGCGCCGCCATTTGAACCGCCCCGGCAGCTACAAGCTCGACGTGCCCACCAAGCTTGAGTTCGACTCCGAATCCTCCTCTCACTCAACTCTTCTGCAAGTCGTCGCGCAGGATATGCCCGGCCTCCTCCGCCAAATCGCGCTCACCCTCTCGACCCATCAGTGCAACATCAAGGTGGCGCTCATCGATACCGAAGGCGAAACCGCCATCGACGTCTTCTACCTCACCAGCCACGACGAAAAACTCTCCCCCGAAGCCCAAACCACCCTAAGCAACGACCTAACCAAAGCCCTCGAATCCATGCGCTCCCCGGCTTAGCGCAGATGCAATCAGCATCCCGACGGTTTGAATCGCGCCGTAGGCGCAGCGTCTGTTAGCCCCGCGCTTCAGCGCGGGGAAAGCCAACTCGGATTGTGCCGGAGTCCCGTAGGGATGGCGCGCCCAATGAATCTGGGCCTTAGCCCCTGCGGTCAACAAACGGAGGGAGCAGGGACCTTCAGGCCCCTGAAAACCGCAGCCGTAACGAACCGGCCTTCAGGCCCGGAGACAACACCCACCTTCCCGAAAAACTGAACCACGCAGCGAAGCCGCGCTCAAACGCCCGCCCACCCCAAAACGGGTCACCCCGAGCGAATCCCGCTTGGCACTCCGAAAGTGACCGCTGGAGACTTCACCAGACAAATAGTCGGCAAATGAATCGCGGTAGCGACGAAATATGACGCGCTGTTCTCGCCGTGTGACATAATTCCAGTGTTTGACTAGGAAACCCACGGTCGCCGTTGATAAGGTCGCGAAAGCAAGAAATGCTGGCCGTGAGAGAGGGTGGCCTTTGACCAATGGCAAGCAAGAAGAGCTCCGGTAAGACGAGCACCGGCAAGAAGACGACCAAGAAATCGCCACAGAAAAAGAAAGTCAAGGTCGCATTCGAAGCAAGAAGGTCGACAGCCGGCAAAGCGCGCTCAAGCGTTATAAAGTACAAGCGTGGCGAGGAGGGCACTTCCGGCACAGGACCCCGCCTGAGATAGAGATGAAAGCAACAGCCAATCTGACACTAGACAAAGTCAGGGAAGCCTATGAAGGGCTGTCTGGCAAAGCGAGCGATATCGTGCGTTCGCTTAGCCTCGCGGGAATCGCTCTAATCTGGCTGTTCAAAGCTGGAACCCCATCATCCCCAGTCCTGGAGCCCGCGCTTCTCAAGGCTGCCTTCTTTATCTTCCTCGCACTCTCCCTCGACCTGCTCCAGTATCTAGTTGGGACCTTCACATGGCACAGTTATTTTCTTAAGAAGGAAAGAGAGAAGACACCGCCAGATTCCAAATTCAACGCGCCGAAATGGATCAACTGGCCAACGTGGACCCTATTCTGGCTTAAGGCAGCCGCGATGTTTGTCGCCTATTCCTACATTTTGCCCTTCCTATACCAGAAGTTCATCGCCTAAATTAGACTTGGTCAGCTTGCGACCTACTCAACTAGATTCACAATGTGCACCTGACCCCCAAAGGAGGCGCCAAATGACACTCTGCATCGCAGCCATATCCGCGGACTTCAGCAGCAATGGCATGGGGCGGGAATTGATTTTTTGTTCTGACCAACGGATCGAGACTTCGAGCTACGGCTCAGAGACGGAATTCAAATTTCACAAAGTGACCGACGAGTGGGCCGCTCTCATAGCCGGCGACGTTGGTCGCGCACACGAACTACTCGGCTTGTACACATGCCACTTGATAGGGAAGGCATTCGATGAGGCCAAATGCCTCACAGATCTGCGAGTCCCTCCTCAGCAGATGAAGAGAACTTTAGCGAACGAGCACGTGGCTAATGCGACCGGCTTGTCCCTAGACGAATTTCTAGATCGGGGTCAGTCATCCTTACCGCCGGCGATGTTCGAAACCATCTGGAATGACATCGCAAGAATCGAAATTGGATGTCAGATAATCCTAGCCCCCATCTCAGCGAATTGGGCCCTGTTTTTAGTTGATGCCGACGGATCGGTTGAGGCCAGAAAGAGCTTTTGTTCTATTGGGTCGGGGGCCAGCAGCGCTGAGGCATGGCTCCACTTTCGAGAGCAGGAGCCATCATTCGGCTTCATGAGGACTACCGTACATCTACTGGAGGCGAAGCGGTTCGCGGAGAACGCGCCGGGCGTTGGAAAAAAAACAACGCTGACGTGGATAGACAAAGAAAAGAATCTCCACATCCCGCTGGGTTGCGAAGAAATCGAGGAAGGTGTCTGGAAAGAATATGGACCCAGGCCAACCGAAGACGCCAAGGTTTCATTTCCCAAAGATCTTGCTCCATCACCATGGACGCAGACGGGAATTGGATAGGTCGCGCCCACTCCACCTGAAATGTCAACCCCTCCCTCGCGTATCCCGCCCCCAACCCATTGAAAACATACGGCTAAATTCTTTCGCCAAGTTTGCCGATTAATTCCGCGATTTCGCTACGCTCTTACTAGAGAACAAAAACAGGGCGTGTCTCCTCTTTGAGAGCTGGTGGGCGGCTCCGGGGGCGTCAGTTGGCAAGGCTGGCATCTCAGGCCGCCCATCGTTTTTTCGGCCACATTGCACCCGAAACGGCGCGTAAAATGACCGTAACTTCTGTGAATCGGTACGTTTGCGAGATGCGGCCCTGGAAACAAATTGGTACGTAAGGTATGGGCAGGTATGGGCGGGTATGCGCTAGGTATGGGTCGTCCCGTAAACCCTTTGTTATCAAGTATGGAGGTATGACATACGGGGGAGGGGGCAGGGATGTACCAAATCGTCAACACCGCGGGTCGGTCGCCGTCCGGCAATTGGGCGCCGGCCACTGGCCACTGTTCACCGACCACTGGCTTCTACCCACCCCCCTATGCCTTTTGTGAAACTGTGAAACTGTGAAACTGTGAAGTCTTTGGAATGAGAGCCTTACAGCCAGTCACTCCACAGTTTCACAGAAACTGTGAAACTGCGTAAAGGACAAGAAAAAGCGGTGAAAGGAGGTCCAAATCGCTCAAAATAAGACGGATAGCTTGGAATTGATCGCAAAAAACCAATCTCCGAAAATCGCTGAAAACTGATCGATGTGAGCTGAAAACCTGCTTCGCCAACTCGCTAACTTGCCAACTCGCTAACTTGCCAACTTGCTAACTCGCCAACTTGCCAACTCGCTAACTCGCCGACTTGCCCTATCACCCGCTCCAACACTTCCGCCCAATCGCCGGCCGTTCGCTGCCGGAACAACCGCGCCGTCGGATACCACGGCGTTCGCTCCGACACCTCCATCCAGCGCCAATCCGACGGGTGCGGCAGCAGAATCCAAACCGGTTTTCGCATCGCGCCGGCCAGGTGCGCGATACACGTGTCCGTCGTGATCACCAGATCGAGCGTCGCGATCAACGCCGCTGTCTCCGCCAGATCGCGCTCGCCGCTCGATCCATCCACAACAAACACGTCCTCTGGCAAGCTCGCCAGTTGCTCCGCCGCCTCGCCCTTCTGCAACGAAATCCAATGCGCATCCACTGCGCGCAACAACGGTAGCAACGTCTTCAACCTCATTGATCGTGCAGCGTCTGCCTTGTACTTTGGATTTCCCGCCCACGCCAATCCAACACGGATCCCGCCTTGCGCATCGGCCCGCATTGCACCAAACTGCCTGCGCTTCTCGCTCACCAACTTCTCATCCGCGCCCAAATACGCTCCGGCCCACGGAACCGTCTCCACCGTTGTCCCAAACACCGCTGGCAAGCTCATCATCGGACACTCGCAGTCGAACTCCACCGCATTCGCGTCCATCACCGCCGTCTCCGCCAATCCCGCGCGCACCACCGCAAGCGACCGCATCAGCCGTTCTGCCGCGGGTTGCACCTCGAGCACCGGCACGCCGCCCCGCGCCGCAACCAGCGCGGCATAGCGGCAAAACTGGATCGTGTCTCCGAGTCCCTGTTCCGCGTGCAGGAGCACGCGCTCTCCATCAAGCTGCTCTCCATTCCAACGTGGCCGCGTGAATTTGCGCGGCCTGCGGTGCACCTCGCGGAATCGCCATCGCGCCTCATATCCAGCCCATCCACGCTCCCAGTCGCCCAATCTCAATTGCGTCAGCGCCAGGTTGTACTCGGCGCCCGCGCTCCCCGGATCGCGCTCGACCGCGCTTTCTTGCGCCCTCAGCGCCTCCTCCATTCGTCCCAGGTCCAGCAGCGAGTTCCCGCGGTTCGATGCAGCCGCGTGATTGCCCATCGCCTCAGCCCGCTCGAACACCGGAATCGCCTCCGCGAACCGCCCTTCCAGGTGCAGCACGATGCCGTGCATGTTCACGGCCTCGTCGAACTCCGCATTCCGCGCCAGCGCCCACCGCATCCACTCCCTCGCGCCGGCCACGTCCCGCTCCGCCGCGCGAAACTGGCACCACGCCACGAGCGTTTCCACCTGGTTCGGGTTCAGCGCGAACGCGCGCCGCAGATTTGCCTTCGCTGCCTCCGGCCTTCTCCGGTCCCGCTCGAGCAGCGCCAGATTCACCCAACCTGAGATCAGGTCCGGCCGCAGCTCCACCGCCCGCCGCAACGCTGCCTCGGCCTCCGCTTCCCGGCCCTCGTCGCGCAGCAGGCTGCCCAGGTTGATCCACGCCGCGGCAAAGTCCGGCTTCATCACGAGTGCTCGCCGGTAGCGCGCCTCCGCTTCCTTCGTCCGTCCCAATCGCGCCAGCGCAAACCCTGCGGCGAACTCGCCCTCCGGCAGCCGCGGCCGCAACTCGAGCGCCGCCTCGTACCGCTCGAGAGCCTCCTCATTCCGGCCCGCGAGCGCGAGCGCATTCCCCAATCCGAGTCGCGCGGCCACCATCGCAGGCCGCCGCTCGAGCGCCAGCTCAAACTCCCTCGCCGCCTCTTGCGGCCGGCCGGTCGCGATCTTCAGCTCGCCCAGTCCCATGCGCGCCAGCGGATCCATTCCGTCCAGCCGGATCGCCGCCGTGTAAGCTCGCTCAGCTTCTTCCATCCGTCCGGCAGCCTTCAACGCCTGCCCCAGCACAACCCAAGCCGCGCCCATGGTTGGCGCCGCGGCCACACCTGAAGCCGCCATCTTCACTGCGGCTTCGGTCTGCCGGCTGCTCAGCGCCACCAGGCTCATCCCCACCAAAGCCTCCGGCTGTTGCGGGTTTCGCTCCAGTGCGTGCTGATAGCACAACGCGATCTCAGTCAACCGTCCCGTCCGCCTGCTTGTCGCGGCGCTCTCGATCGCTCCCGGCATACCTTGAAACCTAGCTCGCCGCAGAGGCGCACTCAAGACTGAGTCCTTGCTCTCAAGCTCGACCGGCGCGAGGGATTCCCATTTTCATGGCAGGTCCTGATTCGGAACGCGCAAAACCCCTGTGCGCCTAGGCCGCCCGGCCCGCTCCTTCGCATCGGCCCGCACTATCATCAACCTGTGCCACCGCGCACCAATCTGGGCGACATCCTCGCCAACGCCATCACACACGGCATCGGCCTCGGCTTCGCCGTCGTGGGAGCGGTTTATCTCATCGTCGCCTCCGCCCGCGGAACGGCGCTTCTTATCGTCAGTTGCTCCGTCTTTTCCGGCTCGCTCGTGCTCGTTTATCTCTGCTCCACGCTTTACCACTCGCTGGTGCGTACCCGCGCTCGCCATCTCTTCCTTGTCCTGGACCACTCGGCCATCTACGTGCTCATTGCAGGAACCTATACGCCCTTCACCCTTGTCTCTCTGCGCGGGCCGGTGGGATGGGCTCTCTTTACCGCGGTCTGGGCGCTGGCAGTGGCAGGCGTCATCTTCAAAAGCCTGGCGGTCGGCCGGTTCCCCATCGCATCCGCCCTGGTTTATCTGTTCCAGGGATGGCTCGCCATCTTCGTCGTGCGCTCGCTTCTCCATGCCATAGGCTGGCACGGACTACTCTGGCTCGGCGCTGGCGGCGTGGCCTATTCCCTGGGCGTCATCTTCTTCGCACTCGACCATCGCCGCTTTTTCCACGCCACATGGCACATCTTCGTCCTTGCCGGCAGCGTTGCCCACTACTTCGCGATCTTGTTCTACGTTGTGCCGGCGCGGCTTTAACGGTGTTCTTGCGGCCATTTGCCGAAAGCTACATGGACGGCCCCCGCGCCTCGCCCCCGCCACGCGACTACGAATTGAAGCGGCGCATATAATCTATAAAAGAAAGTACAATAATATTGTATTCGCGTCAGTTATTATTTGACTTTCTTTCGAATTCCAGATATTCTGTCCCCATGCTCTTTAAACCTCCTCAAATCGGAACCTTAGAGAAACAAGTGATCAGTCAAATTGAGGAAGCACGCCAAAAACTCCGTCACTCTTTAGCGCGGCCAAGAAGGTGGACGGGGATGCTTCGCCGTGACACCTTTGCTCGTGCAATCCAGGGATCAAACAGCATAGAGGGATACAACGTCACTGCGGAAGATGCAATTGCGGCGGCAGAAGGTGAAGAGCCGCTGGATGCAGACCGTGAAGCATGGTTGGCGGTCACTGGTTACCGGACTGCAATGACTTTTGTTCTTGAGCTGGCGAAGGACAAGAGCTTCGTCTACAACGAAGGGTTTCTCCGAAGTCTCCACTTCATGATGCTTCAGCATGATCTGTCAAAGCATCCTGGCAACTGGCGACCGGGCACGGTCTATGTTCGCCAGGAGCCTACTGGAGATGTCGTCTACGAAGGGCCGGATGTTGAGAAAGTTCCGGGTCTTGTTGCGGAGCTGATCGACTTTCTCAATTGCGACGATGACAGTTGCGGCCATGTCCTCATAAAAGGCGCGATGGCTCATCTGAATCTCGTTTTGATCCACCCGTTTTCTGACGGCAATGGCCGCATGGCTCGATGCTTGCAAGCGCTGGTTCTTGCTCGCGACGGGATTCTGGAATCTCAATTCTGCTCAATCGAGGAATACCTGGGACGCAATACTCCGGCATATTACGAGGTGCTCGCCAGAACAGCCGAAGGATCGTGGAGTCCGCGTAACAGCACAAAAGATTGGATCCAATTCAATCTGACTGCCCATTTTAGGCAAGCGCATACGATCTTGCGCCGATCAAAAGTGCTTGACCTTCTATTCCTGGAGGCAGACCAGATCATAAAGCAACTTGGATTACCGGAAAGAACCCTCAACGCGATCTGTTCGGCTGCAATGGGACTTCGGGTGAGGAATTCTAGTTACCGGAATCTCGCAGAACTGAATGACATACTCGCGAGCAGGGACCTGAAGAACCTTGTCGCTGCAGGGCTGCTGATACCACATGGAGAAAGGCGCGGAAGACTATACGTTGGCTCACCCCAAATCAAAGCAATTTTTGACCGCCTGAAAAGAGAGCATGGGGGACCAATACCTGATCCATTTACTGCCAAAGCAGGGCAGCTTGAATTGCCAAATCTTTCGTAGCCTCTCTCACGATCCATGTGGCGGCTTGATCCACGTCCCCGCATTTGGCGGGGCACACTTGCTTGCGAATGTCCTCGGGGATTTTTCCGTTCTCGAAAAGGACGATCTGCGAATAGCGGGAACACTGCGCACCCGCAACTGTGTCGGCCTCGCCAAACAATCCAATTACGAAGTTGTGTTCTGCCATACCCCAACTTTAGCGCTGGCCTCGACCCTGTGGAAATCCAAACTGCACCACTACCCCCCGCCGCCGCGCGTTGACCCATTCTCCGGTTTAACGGTAAAATCAAAGAGTTTGGCGATGCACCCGGTTGAAGGGGTGCGCGGGATGTCGCCGGGTTTTCCGCGCTACTGTGGCTCGGCCCGCCTCCCGATGCAGTCACCCATCTGTATCCGCCCCATCGAGCACACCGTTTGCGGTTTTGCGCCCGGTCTTGGGACCCATGGCGCCGGAGGATTTGTTATGTACGCAGTGATTCGCACCGGAGGCAAGCAATATAGAGTCGCGCCGGGCGACGTTCTTAAGATTGAGAGCGTTCCCTCGGGAAGTCCGACCGTTGAGTTCAGCGATGTGCTTGCAGTTTCCGGTGAACCCGGAACGCTTGCCAAACCAGCCTCGGCCACCGTCACAGCCGAAGTCCTCGGCCAGGGGCGCGGCGATAAGATTCTGGTCTTCCACTTCAAGCGCAAGAAGCAGTACAAGAAGCTTCAGGGCCACCGGCAGAACTTTACCGAAGTGCGCATTAAGGCCATCGTGGCCGACGGCGTTACTTACGACGCGGACAAGAAGTAGCGCGCTGATTCCGCGCAAAGGCACCAGGCTTGACTCCTGCACAGGACAAGCTAAGAGCTAATAGCTAAAAGCTAATAGCTTGTTTAAAAAGGGGATTCGACAATGGCACATAAAAAAGGTGGAGGCAGTTCCACAAACGGACGCGACTCAAACGCGCAGCGGCTGGGCGTAAAAGCTTTTGCCGGTCAGTTGGTCACCGGCGGCTCCATTATCAGCCGCCAGCGCGGCACCCGCATCAAGCCCGGCGCGAACGTCGGCATCGGGTCCGACGACACGCTCTTCGCCAAGGTTTCAGGCCGCGTGAAATTCACTGACCGCGGAAATCGCGGGCGCTTTGCCTCGATTGAACCCGTCACCGAGTAACCGGCGCAATATCCGGACTCTCGCGCTGTCCCGTCCATACGCGCGCATTTCGCAGCAAATCAAAAGGCCACGGCGATCGCCGTGGCCTTCCGTTTTTCCAATCCCTGATCCCTAATCCCTAATCCCTGATCCCTGATCCCTAATCCCTGATCCCTGATCCCTGATCTCTGTTCTCTGATCTCTATTCCTACGTCTCCGACTCCCGCCCCTTCATATTCCGTGCCAGCACTTTCTCCACCACGCTTTCCACGTCCGAGAGGAAGAAGCTGTTGGCGGGCTGCTGCACGGCCACCTGAGTGCCCGTGTGACCCAGTGCCGAAGCGATTTCGTTCCAACGGTAGATGGTCGAACTTGCCGGCATCAAAACCGGCTTCCGAGCTGGTTCCGGAAGAATGCAGTAAACCATCCAGATCGCCATCGTCCCAAGGATCAGCGCCTCGTAGACAAACTGCACAGGCTCGTACATAGAAGTAAGACGGGAACTCCACGCAGCAAGGATGAACTCGCCGGAGCACATCAACCCAAATCCCAAAGCAATGCCAAAAGCCAAGTCGCGCACCGTCATGCGCAATGCATTCATGCTCAGGCAAAGAAAGGCGAGCAAGCAAAGCTCGAGGACGCTCATCGAGCGCATCAGCCCGTAGGAAACATCCGCGATCAGGTAAATCCCCTTGTGCGCATAGGAGATTGAGCTCAGGCTCACAATCATTGAAACCAGGGCCGCCCAGCGGAAGATTACAACCGCCAACTTCGAGATTCCCGGGAACGCCGACAACGCTGCGCGGAAGACCTCAATGCATATAAAGAACAGGAGCACCGCGCTCGCAACGTAGGTCGCGAAGTAGCCGAAAAAGTAGATCTGCCCTAAGTGAAACCCCCTCCCCCACGGCTGTGTCTCCTCGTAGAGCACGAGCGTGAGGGAAGGAATGGAGATGGCGTGCAATGCAAAATACATGCTCATCGCCGGGAAGCGGCGGTGCAGCCCCTTGCTCCAGAAAAGGATGGCGAGCACAACCCAAAGGACAGATTCAGCAGCGATCATCGCCGACATTGCAACGTTCAATGGCATAGAGACTATTCTGCGATCGTTCGAACATCCTCAGGATAGCGCCTATATGCCTAAAGGCTCAAACACAAAAGGGTAACGCACCCCTGGCACTTTCGTGCTACGAGGTATTCGTCCAGGCTCAGCTAGATGGCGGGACTCCGTCGTGGTCTTTAGCGCGACGACGTGGAGGACGCAAAGCAGGCATTGACCGACGAGCACGGCAGAGGGCCCGGAATAAGGATCGTCGGGGCAGGATCATTCGCGGTCACCGAATTGTGCGTGGCGCGAATCTGCGTGTTGGCTGGCGCAAGCGACGCGGAAGCAAGGCCGGCGACGGCGACGAACAAAGCGAACAGGCGAATGACAGCTTTCATCGTTGGTAACCTCCCGGATTTGGATTTGAAAAGGAGATTCCTCTCCATTTATGCTACAATCGTATCTCAATTATGAATATAAGTCTAGTTTGTTCATATAGATACTAAATTAGAACGTGCATGGATTACCAACGTCATTTTGTCGCGCTTGCCGAGTGCCGTTGGTAACCGTTTTCCCGCCGCCCTGCCCTCCCTCCATCGTACCTTCCCGCATGGTAAAATAACCTTAGGTGAACACGCTTGATGGCCCCTCTTTTCAAGCGCTTACTCCCGCTTCAGCGTCCGGATTCATCCCCGGCGACCCACGACATGACCGAACACCTTGCGAACGGAATTCTATGGCGACTGAAGTTCTGAGCTCGACCTCCATCCACGGCGACAACGACAACTACACCGGCGAGAACATCAAGGTCCTGGAAGGCCTTGAAGCCGTCCGCCTCCGTCCCGCCATGTACATCGGGTCGACGGGCGAGATGGGGTTGCATCACCTTGTTTACGAGGTCGTCGACAATTCCGTCGACGAAGCCCTCGCCGGCTACGCCAAGAAAATTGACGTCGTCATCCACGTCGACAACTCCATCACTGTCGTCGACGATGGCCGCGGCATTCCCGTGGACATGATGGATTTGCCGGGCGGCCAGCGCATGCCCGCGGTGCAGGTGGTGCTCACAAAGCTGCACGCCGGTGGCAAATTCGACGCCTCCACCTACAAAGTTTCCGGCGGCCTTCATGGTGTTGGCGTCAGCTGCGTCAACGCGCTCTCGCAGGAATTCAACGTCGAAATCTGGCGCGACGGCCACACCTGGGAGATGGATTTCAGCTGCGGCATTCCAACCAGTGAGCTCCGTCAGGCCGGCACCAGCAAGCGCCGCGGGACAAAAGTTCATTTCCTGCCCGACAAATCCATCTTCACCACCACCGAATTCAATTACGACACCCTTGCGCAGCGCTTGCGCGAGATGGCCTTCCTCAACAAGGGACTCGAGATTACGCTCACCGATGAGCGCACCGCCGATCCTAAGACCGGGGAAGCGCGCCGCGCCGAGTTCCGCTACGCCGGCGGCATCGCCGAGTTCGTCAAGCACCTCAACCGCGGCAAGTCCGTCCTGCACGACAAGCCCATCGTGATGGAGGCTCTTCGCGACGGCGTCGAAATCGACATCGCGCTGCAGTACAACGACGCGTATTCCGAAACCGTCTTCAGCTTCGCCAACAACATCAACACAGTCGATGGCGGCTCGCATCTCTCCGGTTTTCGCGCGGCTCTCACCCGCACCATCAACTTCATCGGCCAGCAAATGGGGCTGTTCAAAGACATGAAGGAGAGCCTCAGCGGCGACGACGTCCGCGAAGGCCTCGTGGCCGTGGTCAGCGTCAAGCTTTCGCAGCCGCAGTTTGAAGGCCAGACCAAGGGCAAGCTCAACTCCGACATTGCCGGCACCGTCCAGGCCTTCGTCAATGAGCGCCTGGGCATGTATCTCGAGCAGAATCCCCCCGTCGCCCGGAAGATCATCAACAAGGCCATTGAGGCAGCTCGCGCGCGCGAGGCGGCCCGCAAGGCTCGCGACCTCACGCGGCGCAAGGGCGCGCTCGACGGCGGCGGCCTGCCCGGCAAGCTCGCCGATTGCAGCGAGCGCAACCCCGAGCGCTGCGAACTCTACCTGGTCGAGGGCGAGAGCGCCGGCGGCACCGCCAAGCAGGGCCGCGATCGCAAATTCCAGGCCATCCTTCCGCTCAAGGGCAAAATCCTCAACGTCGAAAAGGCGCGCTACGACAAGATGCTCGGCCACGAGGAAATCCGCGCCATGATCACCGCGCTCGGCTGCGGCATCGGCAAAGACGACTTCGACGCCGCCAAGGTCCGCTACGGCAAAATCATCCTCATGACCGACGCCGACGTCGACGGCTCGCACATCCGCACCCTGCTGCTCACCTTCTTTTTTCGCCACATGACGGAGCTCATCAAGCGCGATCACGTCTACATCGCGCAGCCGCCGCTCTACAAAATCAAGAAGGGCCGCTTCGAGCAATACATCAAGGACGACCGCGAATTCGTCAAGGTCATGGTCAACCGCGCCGCCGAGGGAATGATTGTCCGCCACGGCGAGACCGCCGGACGCATCGAGGGCGCCGACCTCACGCGCTTCATGGCCACGCTTAACGAGTATCTCGGCTTTGTCGAGAAGGTCGACAAGCGCATCCGCAACGAGAAGCTCACCGAGATGCTGGCTCGCGCGGAGCTCACCCATCGCGCCGACTTTGCCTCGAAGGACGGCAAAGAAGTTCCGGAAAAGATCGCCGCTCTGCATGGCCAACTCATCGAGCTTGCCGATGAGTTCCAGTTCAAGGTTAGTAAGCCAGTCGAAGACGAGGAGCACCACACCTGGTCCGTCTGCTTCACCGACGCGCAGGGCGCCACGCGCTCCATCGACTGGACGCTCGCTTCGAGTCCCGAGTTCCGCCAGATGATGTCGAAATATTCGCTCATCAAGGAATTTCTTGAGCCGCCGTTCCTCGTCGAATACGCTCCGAAAGCCGCCAAAGCCGCCGCGGAAGAAGAAGAGGAAGCCGAAGCCGCCGAAGCCAAGGCAGACACCAAGGGCGACACCAAGGCCGCTGCCCGCAATCCGCGCGCGCTCCGTGAGCCGGTCGAAAAGCAGACCGCCCGCGATCTCTTCGCCTACATCGTGGAGCAGGGCAAGAAGGACTATCAGGTTCAGCGCTACAAGGGACTGGGCGAAATGACGGCCACGCAGCTCTGGGAAACCACCATGGATCCCGAGCGCCGCACGCTGCTCGTCGTCAAGCTCGAAGACATCGCCGAAACCGAGGCCATCTTCACCACGCTGATGGGCGAAGACGTCGAAGCCCGCCGCAAATTTATCGAAGACAACGCCCTCGACGTCAAGAACCTCGACATCTAAGAGTTGCCCGATATCTGACTAGCGAGTCGGTTTTCCTGACCGCCACGCGCTTCGCCTGTCCCACTCCGCCGGCATATTCTCGGCGCGCCGCAGCGAGCGCAACGCCCTGACCTGTCGACCAAAAGAGCGAAGTACGCCGATGCCGGATCGGCAGCCGCATTCCGCCGCTGGAATTGCGCACAGAGGTCGCCTGGAGAGAACCGCGTTTAGCGTTACTAACCCGTCCAAAAAGCGAGTAACTTCCGAATGGCCGGTGATACAGGAGTAATGCGCCGGGAAGCTTACGGCTCGTTGCTTCGATGTGACAGGCGCGTAGAGATGGAGGTCCGTGCACTCTCAGGCTCACTATGCCTGGATGTCAGGCAAGTCGGAAGTTACGTCTGAGCTTCCGACTTTTGCACGAACCATCCGGAACAGGTTCCCACCAGTTATTGGACCATTCGTGTGGCTGTTCTTAGTGTTTGCCCCCGGCCACGTGGCCACGTCCGTCGCGCACCTCGTTTCCTTTGAAGTGGGCAATCTTATCGAGACGCCTTGACGGCTCAGGTTTCTCGCCACGTTGTGGCTTTGGGCCGGTATAGCCGTGTTCAGGATGAAGACGGTTATTCACATGACCGCGGAAATTGTCAGGGCCATGAAACCACGGACCAGCGCCAATGAAGACGCCACCAGTAAACCATTCCGGGCCGTAGTAGCCGTAGGGAGCACAATCATAAGGAGCGACGTCATAGTAGCCGTAGGGACAATCGGGCGCAACTCCAATTTCCACAGCAATCTGAGCTGCTGCTTTCGGAGCAGTTGCCATCATGAAGCATCCAGCAACAGCCGCTAGTACAACAAGCCTGAATCCGGTCATAAGCTTTCCTCGCTATTGTGGGGCGCTCATCGAGCGCCCCAGGCTAATCATCGTAGCGACTTGGATCATCATCGTCTGAGCAAAATGGACCACATGCGAAATGTGCGATATGGGGTTCAGATGGAATCGAAACATGAGCTGCTTTGCTCTACACTCCCAGTTGGGGATACAGGCGTGCGCCAATCAATACCAGGACGAAGGTGGTCACCAAAATGACGGCATAGTCAAGACCCAGACCGAAGCTACTCGTACTGCCCGCAAGCATGAAGGTGCGCAGCGCATCGACGACATAGGTCAACGGATTCAGATGAGAAATGACCTTGAGCCACGTTGGCATGATGGTGGTGGGATAGATTGCGTTGCTGGCAAAGAACAACGGCATGGTAAGCACTTGACCGACACCCATGAAGCGTTCGCGCGTCTTCACAATACACGCGATAATTAGCGAAAACGTGGAGAACAGCGTGGCGGCGAGTACCACGACGGCAATTATGTTGACGAGCGCCAGCGGGCTCCAATTCAGCTTGACCCCAAGCAGTAGCGATAGACCGTAAACAACGATGGCCTGCGAAAGAGTTCGGATACCGGCCGAGAAACCTTTGCCGAGCACAAGTGCGGCGCGCGGAGTCGGACTCACGAGGAACTTCTGGACGATGCCGAGGTCGCGCTCCCAGATGACGTTGATGCCGTAAAAGATTGCCACGAAGAGAACGCTTTGTGCCAGGATGCCGGGAGCAATGAAGTCCAGATAGGGAATGTTGCCCGTGTGCATCATGCCGCTGCGTGCGAACACCTGCCCGAAAATGAGGAGCCAGAGCGCGGGCTGAAGGGCGCGCGTAATAAGTTCGGTGAAATCGTGGCGCAGCTTGCGAAGTTCAAACTCGGTAATGACGAACGTCTTATCGACGAAGCTGTTCAGCGGATAGATGAAGGTATTGGTCATGGTGGCAGGGCTAACCAAGCCGCTGTTCCGTGGTTCGTTCGGTCGATACGTCGCGGAATGTGCCGCCGGAATCGAGAGTGGTGCCGGCGTAATGCACAAAGACCTCATCTAGCGTATGGTTGCCACTTCCCAGCGAGACCTCGAGTTCTTGCAAGGTGCCAAGCGCAGCCAGCTTGCCCATGTGCATGATCGCGATCCGATCGCAATGGCTCTCGGCATCCTCCAGGTAATGGGTGGTCAAGAACAGGGTGGTGCCGTAGTTGGTGCGCAGATCGATCAGATGTTTCCAGACAGCGTCGCGCGCAATTGGATCCAGACCGACGGTGGGCTCATCGAGAAACAGTACTCGCGGCCGATGCAGCGTGGCCTGGGCGATCTCCAAGCGGCGGACCATGCCACCAGAATATTGGTTCACCAGTCGACCGGCGTCGTCAGTCAGGTCCACGAGCTTCAGTTGCTCACGGATGCGTGCCTCTTGCTCGCCGTGCGGGACGTCATACAGCTTGGCGAAGATGAGCAGATTCTCGTAGCCAGTGAGCGACCCATCCACGGAGACAGCCTGCGGCACATAGCCAATGGCACGGCGGACCTGGACCGGCCGGGTGGTAATAGAGAAACCGCCGACCCGGGCATCGCCTGAGGATGGCGGCAAGAGCGTGGTGAGCATCTTAATCGTGGTGGTCTTGCCAGCTCCGTTGGAGCCAAGCAAACCGAAGACCTCGCCGACATTAGCTACCAGGGTTAAAGAATCGACCGCCGTGAACGCCCCGAAGCGCCGGGTAAGAGTTTCAATTTCCACGACTGGACTTGCCACGGCTGAATTTTAAACAGGCCGGAGGTGTGTGTGCAGTTCACAATTGCACACATTGCTTGCCAGCTTGCGCAAGCGGGCACCCAGGATTTGTCTATTTCGTGCCTCGAAAGAGAACCGCGGCGGCCGCAAGGTCCGTGGACTTCAATCTTCGACCGGCCCCGATTTGCCTGGCTCCAACTCAATTTGTCCAAGGGTCGCCTCGACGATATAGAACCCCGCGTTCGAATACGAAACCAGAAGGTCGTCTGTACAACCGCTGCCGCTTATATCGTGACAGTTACCGGAACTGATGGCGCAACCGGCAAGCTGACTGCCAACACAATCGTTTATATGGATGTGAAGTAGGACTCAAATCGAACCCCGCTTGTCCCGGAGATTGGACCGCAATCCAAGATGATTTCTGCGCTGTTGGCGTAGTAAAGCAAGGCACTCATCCAGACGGGGTGAAGGTCAAACTGCGTATTCCGGATGTATCGTCGGCAATCCGGAAGTTACCTCCAATTTGAATGCGCCCCGTGAAGTCGGCATTGCATACGGAATCCTAGCCCGGCGTCGGGTCAGGATCGCAGTCGCAAAGGGCGTTTACCGGGATCCATCCAATTCCCCACACGAGCTCAGCGACCCGGCCGTTTCTCAATCCTTGGTCCCTTGCTCGCTTGTTCCCTCGTTCCCTGTCTTTCTGATCCCTGACCCCTGATCCCCAATCCCTCAGTCCCTCAGTCCCGAAGTCCCTGCCTCTGTCAAGTCCCCCGAGGAAAATAAACTCGCACGGCTTCGCGTAAGTCGTTCTTTCCCTGGTCCCTGGTCCCTTAGTCCCTGTCTTTCCAAGTTTGCCGATTATTTCCCGCAATTTGCTACGCTCAATGCATGGTCAGCAATCCTGAATTCATGGTCGGGAATCATCCATCAGGACACGTCCGCGCCGTGTCAGAGATTTCCCTGTCAGGCATGTTCCGGTCCAATCTGTCAGGCATGTCCCCGGTCCGTACCATTCCCTGTCTTTACCCACCCCCCCATGCCTCCGGCACCCCACCCCACCCTTTCTTGAGACCCCACCCCCCATGCCGTTTTGCGAAACTGTGAAACTGTGAAACTGTGGAGCCTTCCGAATCAACAACTTGCAGCCACAGTTTCACAGTTTCACAGTCTCCAGTTTCGATTTTGTATTGTTCGGTCGGTTTGGCGCCCGCAATTCGCCCAATTGCAAAATAAAATGTCTTCCCATGAAACGAATCACAATCGCTCTCCTCACTTTCGCTTTCACCTCAATCTCCGCGCAGCAAACTGGCTCCAATCCGCTCGCGGCGTCGCGCGTGTTTGCCTACGACGAGATGGCGGCGAAGACTGCGGCCAACGGCGCTGTGAGTCGCAACGCATTCACCGGAACGCTCGCGACCGGCGAGGCGATTGCCGCGCATGAAACGATGCAGCCTGCGGGAACCGCGCCCAATCCCGCGCACCGCATTCAGCACTCCGAGCTGATCGTGGTGGAGGAGGGAACGCTCGAGTACACGCACGACGGCAAAACTGAGCGCGCCGGCGCGGGAAGCATCATTTATGTAGCGCTTGGCACGCTGCACGCGGTGAAGAACGTGGGCGACGGGCCGGCGCGGTACGTAGTCATTCAGATTGGCGGGGATACAGGGAAATAAGGAAGCTCAGTCAGCGCGGACCTGGCCGCGGCCGTGACGCTTGACGGCGTACATGCGCGCGTCGGCGGTGCCGATGATCTCATGCATGTGCGTGCCATCGCCGGGCGAAGAGGACAGGCCCACGCTGGCGCTGACTTTGAGCGTGAGGCCGCTCTTCATCCCGAACGGAGTTTCCATGAGTGCCGCGTGGATTCCTTTTGTCAGATCCAACGCCAGGCCGGCCTCAGTTTCGGGCATGAGAATCACAAATTCGTCGCCGCCGTAGCGGAAGCACAGATCCTGCTCGCGGCTGAGTTTCTGGAGGCGGCGCCCGACGAGGGCGAGCAGCTCGCTGCCGACCATGTGCCCGTGCGCATCGTTGACCAGCTTGAAGCGGTCCAGGTCCCAGAACGCGAGGCTCAACGGCAGCTTCAGCTTCTTTGACCGCTTTAGTTCGCGATCCAGAACATCGTAAAGGTGGCGCACGTTGAAAAGGCCGGTGGTGTCGTCGGTGATGGTGAGCTGCTGGATGCGGCTGACGTCGCGCGCATTTTCAATGGCGATGGCCGCGTGGTCGGCCAGAATGTGCAGGAAGGCGATGGAATAGTCCGACATCTCGGCGCGGGGATTGATGATTTCGATGACGCCGTGCGTGCCGGTGCGCCCCCGCAAAGGCAGAGCGATGACCGACCTGACACTGCCGATGCCGGGAGCGGCGGATTGTGCGGCGCGCGGATCACCTTCCATCTGGGGCACGATAAGGGTTTCACCGTGCTCGAGCACCCATCCGGCGACGCCCTCGCCGGGCTTGACGCGAAGACCGCGCAGGGTTTCCTGTTCCTCACCCGCGGCAATGGCGTAGTAGAGATCCTGAGTGGATTCGTCGAGCATGAGCAGCGCCCAAAACTCCGCATCCACCATACGCTCCATTTGCTCCAGGATGGTGCGCAGAATTGTGTCGAGATCGAAGCTCGAGGTGAGCGACCGCACCAGCTGGTGAAACACAAGCAGATCGGCGAGCGGGATGCGCCCTTCCGTCTCGTTAGGCATACGTTCTGGCCCTGTGGGGAAGTGCTGACCTTATTCTTGCATAAATTCTTCACAGGACAAGCTGGAGGCGGCCCGTTACATTCTTTTGACAATTCGTGTGGAGATCCTTCGCCGTCCGTCGCGCGCACGGTCGACAGCCGAGATCAGCCCCCAATGTGGACCATCGAACGCGAGGGTTTGAGGAATCCCGGCTCACCAATGTGGTGGCGGGCTTCCTTGCCCTGGATTGTCTGGACGATGTAGGCGCGCAGTTCCTCGTCTCCGGCCCCGGCGCGGAGGCGGCCATAGAGGTCGTGCTCGACTTGCGAGAAGAGGCAGGTGCGAATTTTGCCGTCGGAGGTGAGACGCACCCGGCTGCATGCGCCGCAAAAGGCCTGGCTGACCGGCGCGATGATTCCGATCTCACCCACCCCGTCAGCAAAGGTGTAGCGACGCGCCGTCTCGCTCGCCTCGCGCGGCGGGAGCTCGACGATCGGAAGAGTGCGGCCGATGCGTTCCACGATTTCACGGAGCGTGACGACAATCCCGGGCGTCCAGAGGCGGCCCTCTTCAAGAGGCATGAACTCGATGAAGCGGACGACGACATTTTCTGCGCGGGCGAAGCGGGCAAAGCCTTCGATCTGGTCGTCGTTGAAGCCGCGGAGAAGCACGCAGTTGATTTTGAGGGGCGTGAGCCCGGCGGCGCGGGCGGCGCGAATGCCCGCGAGAACTTTAGAGAAGCTACTCTCGACACGCGTGATGCGCTCGAAGGTTGGGGCATCCACAGCGTCCATGCTCACTGTCACGCGGTTGAGGCCGGCGTCCTTGAGCGATTGTGCAAGCGACTCGAGCAGGTGGCCGTTGGTAGTGAGCGCAAGGTCAAGCGGATCGCCCGTGAGGGTGCGGAGGCGCGAGAGCTCGCGGACCAGGTGGACAACATCGCGCCGTAAGAGCGGCTCCCCCCCGGTGAGGCGGACTTTGGTGATGCCGAGGCCGACAAAAAGTTCGATGAGGCGGAGGTATTCCTCGATGGCGAGCTCAGGATACTGCGCGCCGACTTCGCCTGTGCGGCAGTAGACACATTTGTAGTTGCAGCGGTCTGTGATGGAGACGCGCAGGTCGTGAATCACGCGGCCATGGCCATCCGTGAGCGCCGGGTACGTCGCCGGCGTGGGGATTGCGGAGAAGGAAGGGGCAGCCATCGGCAACTTCAAGCGTATACCTTTTTCGCCGGGGCTTGAAAGGGCGGGGATTCGATCGCGGCGCGGGAGAAGAGAAGCGATAGCATGATAGAGCGAGCGTGCCGCGGCGCGGCTCGCAGATTCGCGCATTCGGCGAAGGAAGAAGGAGAATGCCCGCAACGGGAGCCCGACCATCGGGCGCGGCGGACGAAGCAGGCGCGGCAGTGGCCGTGCGGCAAATGTTCGATTCGATCGCGCCCCGCTATGACCTGCTGAATCACGTGCTCTCAGCCAACGTGGATCGGCTGTGGTGGCGGAGAGCTGCGCGCAGGTTTGCGGAGGTTCTGGCGCGGCCAGAGGCAACGGTGCTTGACATTTGCTGCGGTACGGGCGATTTGACGATGGCGCTGCTCAAGTTGCGGCCGCAAGGGGCGAGCCCGATTCTCGCCGGGGATTTTGCGCGCGCGATGCTGCGGCGAGGCGCGGAGAAGTTTGGGCCGCGGGAGCTGCGCGGGTCAATACGCGGATTGGCGGACGAATCGGCGGGGGCGCCTTACGCGGTGGCGATTGAGGCCGATGCTTTGCATCTTCCGCTGCGAGCGGAATCGCTCGACTTGATTGTGACGGCGTTTGGATTCAGGAATCTGGCGAACTATGAGGCGGGACTGAAGGAGTTTTATCGCGCACTGAAACCGGGCGGGCAGTTGGGAATTCTCGAGTTCAGCGAACCGGGAAGGCTGCTGGGGAAGGCGTATAGCGTGTACTTCCGGCGCGTGCTGCCTGCGATTGGCCGCGCGATCTGCGGGAAGGATGGGGCGTACAACTATCTGCCCATCTCGGTGGGGAATTTTCCGCCGCCCGATGCGATGGTGGAGATAATGCGGCGAGAGGGGTTTGAGCAGTGCGCGTGGCAGCCGTACACGTTCGGGATTGCGGGGTTGTACACGGCGATGCGGCCCACGATAGTCTAGGACTTCAACCATGATTGCCGCCTCCAGTTCGCGAGTGACCGAGACACCCTTGGCGAGTTTCTCCGCCGAAAAGCAGCGTGTGGCGCGGCGGTCGATGGCGGCCGCTGCGGCAATGACGCTGCTGAAGGTGGCGGCAGGATTGCTGTCCGGGTCGCTGGGCGTTCTTTCCGACGCTGCACATTCGGGACTCGACCTTGTGGGTGCGGCGCTGACGTATCTTTCCGTTTATGTGAGCGACAAGCCGGCGGACGAGGATCACACTTACGGCCACGGCAAGATCGAGAATCTCTCCGCCTTCAGCGAGGCGGGATTGATGGCTCTCTCCTGCGCGTGGATCATCTGGGAGGCTGTGGAGCGGATCTTCTACCACGCGGTGGAGCTGCACCACTCGCTGTGGCCAGTGCTGGTGCTGGTGACTTCGATCGTGGTGGACATCTGGCGTTCGCGGCAACTGCGGGCGGTGGCCGTGCGTACGGGATCGCCGGCTCTTGCGACTGATGCGTTCCATTTTGCCTCCGACATCTGGGCGACATCGGCGGTGCTGGCGGGACTGGGCGCGGCGTGGGTGGGTGAGCGATTTCAGATTGCCGCGCTGCATTATGCCGATCCGCTGGCGGCTTTGGTTGTGTCGCTGATGATTCTGCGCATGACGGTGCGAGTGGGCCATGAAGCGGTGGCGGCGCTGGTGGACGAGATTCCTGCCGAGACGCGGCGGCGGCTGGTGCACGAGGTGGAGCGAGTGGACGGTGTGCTGGCCGTGGAACGGGCGCGCGTGCGGCGTGCGGGGGCCGGCTACTTTGCCGACCTCACGCTGGCGCTGCCGCGGCGATTCACGTTTGAGCATACCGGCGAGCTGGTTGAGGCGGCCACTGCCGCTGTGCAGCGCGCGCTGCCAGGGGCCGATGTCGTGATTCACACGATTCCGCGCGAAACCAAGGCGGAGAGCATCTTTGACCGGGTGCGTGCTGTGGCCGCCCGCAACAACGTTTCGGTGCACGAGCTCAGCATCCAGACACATCATGGAGGGCTGCAGGTGGAGTTGCACGTGGAACTCGATGAACACTTGGCCCTGAGAGAAGCGCACAATTTTGTGACTGCGATGGAAGCGCAGATTCTGCGTAGCGTGCCGGAGGTCGACTCGGTGCTGACGCACATCGAAAGCGAGCCGGCGACGATTGAGCAGCCTGAGGAAGAAGATGTGGAAGACCGCAGATTGGAGCAGGCGTTGCGGTCGGCAGCAGCAGGGTTGCCCGAGATTGTTGATGTGCACGCCATCGTCGTGGGCCGGACGAGAGAACACGTCTCGGTAACCTGCCACTGCACGTTGCCAGACGAGCTGCCGATGAACCGGGTTCACGAGGTGATCACCGAGCTCGAAGACCGGTTCAAGTTGGAGTGCCCGGAGGTGTACCGGGTGACCATTCATCCGGAGCCGGTGACGGATAATACGCGGTAGAGGGACAACCGCAATCTTCGAGTGTGGACAGCGCCGATGAACACCGGTCCGATCATAAGAATTTTCCGCATCGCCTGGCTGCTGATGCTGCTGGTGGCAGTGGGGATGCTGTCCGCGATTCTCACGATGCAGTTCGCCATCCACGGCGCCGAGGTGCAGGTTCCGGCGCTGAAAGGAATGACGACAGCCGACGCGCGCAGCGTGGCGGCTGGCCTGGGACTGAATCTGGACGTGGACAATCGCTACTACTCGAGTGACGTGGCGGCGGGACACATCCTGTCGCAGTCGCCGGCGGCGGGAACGGTGGTGCGGCGCGAGTGGAGGGTGCGCGTGGCCGAGAGCCTTGGCCCTCAGAAGGTGGATGTGCCGGACACGGTGGGCGCCAACGAGCGCGTGGCCCAGCTGGAGCTACGGCGCGCCGGCCTTGAGGTGGGCGAGACTGCGCGGCTGCCGTATGGCACGGCTGTGGAGGGAACTGTGCTGGCCCAGGATCCGCCGCCCCATGCGCAGGGCATTGAGCAGCCGAGCGTCAATCTGCTGGTGGCCGCGGCAGACGATGAAACGCCAGACGGGTATGTGATGCCCGACCTGACGGGCTGGCAGTTCGCGAGCGCGGAAGCGGCGCTGAAAAAGGTCGGGATCAAAACGGCGCCGCCGAGTTTCGTCGATGTGCCGGTGGCGCCGGTAGGGAGCGGCGACGCGCCGCTGAAGCTGCCGGTGAGGCCGGGCCAAGTGCTGACGCAATCGCCGAGCTCGGGCACGCGCGTGGACCAGAGCACCGTGGTGAAGCTGACAGTGGTGAGATAGGCGGGACAGGAGGCAAACACGATGGGATTGAGCGAGGATTTGGAACGAATCGCATTGCAGGAGCGTGAGCTGCGGGTGCCGCGCCTGGATGCGGGCGTGGCGTGGGAGCTTGGCTCGCGAATTCGAACGATGGCGCTGGAGCGCGGGCTGACACTGGTGGTCGACGTGAGGCGCTTCGGGCAGCCGCTCTTTTATGCAGCGCTCGATGGGACGTCGCCGGACAATCCCGAATGGGTGCGCCGCAAAAGCAACGTGGTGGCGCGCTTTCATCGCAGCTCGTATGGCGTTGGGATCACGCAGAAGATGAAGGGCACAACGCTGCAGGAGCGCCAGGGCCTGCCGGTCTCGGATTACGCGGCCGATGGTGGATCGTTTCCGCTATGCGTTGAGGGAGCGGGCGTTGTGGGCAGCGTGACGGTTTCGGGACTGCCGCAGCGCGACGATCATAACCTGGTGGTCGAGGCCTTGTGTGCAATGCTGGGGCGGGACTTTGCGGCGTTGAAGCTGGAGCCGGAGTCAACGTAAGAACGCAACCGCATTTTAGCGGGTGCTCAAAGCTGTTTTCTCGATCAAGGCGACAAAAAAGCCATCCGTGTCGAGCTTGCCCGGCAGGAGTCGCAGCGCGCCTTCCTCCGTGAGGCAATCGCGCAGGCGATCCGCGCCAGAGCCGGTGAGGATTCCGGTTTTGGCCAGAGTTTCGATGCGCAAGGCGAGGGAAATCTGGCGCGCATTTTGGTTCTCGGCGAGGACCGCGCCGACGACTTGCTCATTTTCTTCGGGCTCGAGGGAACAGGTGGAATAGACGACACTGCCGCCGGGGCGAACAGCGCGCAAGGCGGCGGAGAGAATCGCGCGCTGGCGCTCGGCGTGGCGCGGCAAATCCTCCGGACGCAGGCGGTGGCGGATTTCGGGATTGCGGCCCAAAGTGCCGGTGCCGCTGCAGGGAACATCGGCCAGCACAAGATCAAAGGACGATTCTTCCTTGAGCGCGGTCGCGTCAGCGAGACGGCATTCCACGCGGCCGGCGTAGGGGGCGAGGCGTTTGCTTAGCTCGGCCAGGCGCTGCGCACTCGATTCGCAGGCCAGAATGCGAGCTGCAGGGTTGCGCTCGGCGAGGATGAGCGTTTTCCCGCCGGGCGCGGCGCAGGCATCCAGGATTGATTCGATCTTGCGACTGGAATCTTCAGTGGCGCATGCGGCGAGCTCAGCGATCAACTGCGATCCCTCATCCTGCACGCGCACGCGGCCCTCGCGATAGGCCGCCGTTGCGGTTACGTCGCCAGAGATGACCGTGCGCGCGGCAGTAAGAATGGCTTCGGGTTCCAGGCGAAGGCCGACCCCAGTCAATTCAGCTTCGACGGTGTGGTTCACGAGGCGAACGATTCGCGGCGGCTGGGCCTGGCCGTGACGGCAGATAGCGCGCGTCGCTTCCAAACCATACAAGCGCGTCCAGCGCTCGACGAGCCATGCGGGGTGAGCCTCGGCCAACGCGACCTCAGCTGTGGACTCTTCCGGAAACTTAGCGACCGGACCAGAATCAGCAAGTTTGCGGAGGACGGCGTTGACCAGCCCGGAAGCGAAGCGATGGCCGGATTGCCTGGTCAGTTGGACACTTTGATCGATGGCGGCGTGGGCGGGAACGCGATCGAGAAACTGAACCTGAAAGGCGCCCAAGCGGAGGGCGATCGAGACCTCGGGATCGAGTTTGGCTCCCGGCTTTTTGATGAGGAGTTTGAGTTGCTCATCGAGACGAATCTGCCAGCGAAGAACGCCGAGCACCAGAGTTGTGGCCAGGTGGCGATCGGCAGGCGAGAGCGCGTCGATCGCTTTCCCGCGCAGCAGATCATCGGCGTGGGCCTTGCCGCGGTCGACGGCGAGCAGAATGTCGAAGGCGGCTTTGCGCGCAAGAGAGACGGCGGACACGGCGCTCAACCGAAACGGGCGTCCGCCGGGAGCGGATTTCCGCGCAGAAACTCATCGGTGGTCATGCGTTTCTTGCCTTCGAGCTGAATCTCGAGGAATTCGAGCCAGGTGTTCCCGGCGCATGCAGCCAGAAGGCGATGGTTTTCCACGATAACCCAGCCCGGCTCTGCAAAGCCCAGACCTTCGGCGTAACTTCCCCGGGCAATGGCCATGCTATGGACGATTAGCTTCTTCCCGTTGAGAGCGGTGAACGCGCCCGGCCAGGGCTGGAATCCGCGCCAGCGATTGTAGATTTCGTGCGCGGCGCGCGCGGCAAAATCGATGCGGCCGTCTTCGCGGCAAAGCAGAGGAGCGAAGGTTGCGGATTCGTGGCTCTGCGGTTGAGGGTGAATCGTGCCGTTGGCCAAACCGGCGAGAGTCTCGACGACGAGAGGCGCGCCGGCACGCGCGAGCATAGGAAAAAGGTCTACGGCAGTTTGAGTGGGGCCGATCTCCATGGTCTGCTGGAGGAGAATCGGTCCGGTGTCGAGGCCCTCCTCCAAAAGCATCGTGGTATTGCCGGTATAGGCGTCGCCCATGGCAATCGCCCACTGGATAGGCGCCGCGCCACGGTATTTGGGCAGCAGAGAGGCGTGCAGGTTGATGCAACCGAGACAAGGCAGAGCGAGCATCCACGGAGGAATGATGCGGCCGTAGGCTACGACGACGATGGCGTCGGGGGCAATGGACTCAAGCTGAGAGCGAAACTCGGCGTTGCTGCGAATTTTTTCAGGCTGCGTGACCGGGAGCCCGGCAGCGAGCGCGGCATGCTTGACGGCCGGAGCGGTGAGTTGCTGATCGCGTCCCGTTGGGCGGTCAGGCTGCGAGACGACGAGCGCGATTTGGTGGTGGGCCGCGAGCAGACCTTCAAGCGTGGGAACGGCGAACTCCGGAGTGCCGCAAAAGACGAGCTTGAGGCCGTTCGCATCGTCGGTCATGGCATGGTTACCAGGTGCCCTCGTTTTGCATTTTGCGAATCTTGCGCAGATTCAGACTGCGTTTAAGCGCGCTCATGCGGAAGAGAAAGACGATGCCGTCGACGTGATCGATCTCATGCTGAAAGGCGCGCGCGAGGAGTTCTTCGCCGTCCATCTCAAACCACTTGCCGTTCTCGTCCTGAGCGCGGATGCGAACCTTGGCGGCGCGGACGACTTTCTCGCGAATGTCGGGAAAGCTCAGGCAGCCTTCTTCTTCGTATTGCTTGCCCTCGCTCAGGATGATCTCAGGATTGATGAGTACGAGCTTCTGCACGGGATCCTTGCCCATGCTGAGGTCAATGACCGTGATGCGCTTGGAGACGCCGACTTGCGGCGCGGCCAGGCCGATTCCTTGTGACGCGTAGGTGGTTTCGAACATGTCGGCAACCAGCTTGCGCAACTCGGCGTTGAATTCGGTGACCGGCTCGCCGGGCTGCTCAAGAACCGGCTCAGGATATTTCACAATCGTCAGAATCATTGCCGCTGCTAAAAGCTCCGTATCTGTTGGATGTATCCATCAAAATTTCGCTTCAACTCCAGCAATGAGTCGCCGCCGAATTTCTCATGGGCCAGGTTGGCGAGAACCAGGGCGACCATGGCCTCAGCGGCCACGCCCGCGGCGGGGACGACGCAAATGTCGCTGCGCTCGTAGCTTGCGCTGGTGGGCTCGCGCGTGTCGAAACGCACCGATTCGAGGGGCTGGCGGAGCGTGGAGATGGGCTTCAAGTAGCCGCGAACGACGATGTCTTCGCCGTTGGAGACGCCGCCCTCGATGCCGCCTGCGTTATTGTGCGGGCGGGTAAAGCGAGTGGGCTTTCCCGGAGGATTTTCGCTGGCGTAGTGAATGGGATCGTGAACGCGCGAGCCGAAGGTCGCGGCGGCGGCCACTCCGCGGCCGATTTCAACGGCCTTCACGGCTTGCAGGCTCATGACCGCCCAGGCAAGCTGGCCGTCGAGGCGCTCATCCCAATTGGCGTAGGAGCCGAGGCCGGCGGGAACCGAGTGGGCGACAACTTCGAAGATGCCGTTGACGGTGTCGCCGGCCTTAGATGCGGCATCCACTTCGTCTTTCATACGGGCTTCGGCAGCGGGATCGACGCAGGCGAGAACGACCTCTTCCTTTGCCGCGAGGGCCGCGATTTCGTTCCACGATGGGTCGCGGTCTAGCTGGGCGCTGCCCACGCGAACGACGTGGCTCGCGACTTCGATTCCCAGGGTGCGCAGGAGCAACTTGGCGAAGGCTCCGGCGGCAACGCGGGCGGCGGACTCGCGCGCAGAGGCACGCTCGAGGACGTAGCGCGCATCGGGGAAGTTGAATTTGAGCGCGCCGGCCAGGTCGGCGTGGCCGGGCCGTGGCGAAGCGACGGCGCGATGCTTGGCGGGATCGCCGGTCTCGACGGGCAGCTTCTCCTGCCAGTTCTTCCAGTCGCGATTGACGAGTTGAATGGCGATGGGCGAGCCGATGGTTTTGCCGTGGCGCACGCCGGAGAGGATGTGAGCCTGGTCGGTCTCGATCTTCATGCGGCCGCCGCGGCCGTAGCCCTGCTGGCGGCGCCAAAGCTCGCGGTTTACGAAGTCGAGGTCGACGGGAACACCGGCAGGAATTCCGGAGACCAGAGCAATGAGAGCCTCGCCATGGGATTCACCGGCTGTGGAGAAGCGAATCATACAGATTCGATTGTAAATGCGCGCAGGAGTGGAACCACCTTTTCAGAAAGGCGTGCAGTTCTCCGGGCGGGCGCAGCCATACATCGGCGGCGGAGGGGCGGATTTGGCGGCGAACGAGCACGCCGAGCCCGTGCCCTTTGACGGCGCGAAAGGCTGACTCATCGGTCAGGTCATCGCCGAGATAAGCAGTGGGATGTGGGTCAGGATGCGGGTTGGGTCCTTCGGTCTCTTCGAGAATTGCGGCGACCGCTCCGCCCTTGTCGCGGCCTGCGCGAAGCTCGATGCCGGCTTCGAATTCGAGCAAGCTGAGGCCGTCCATTTGAGCGAGAGGCTCGAAGAGGGCACGGGTGCGTTTCTCGATGGCTTTGGCGCGGGCGGGGGCAACGCCGCGCCAGTGCATGGCGATCGCGTTGGGCTTTTGTTCAATCAGCCCGCCAGTGGCTTGGCGCAGGAGGTCGTCGCGCAGGCAATCGAGTTTGGCGCAAACTCCGAGAGAGAGCTGCTCGAGCTCGCGGCGGCCGTCGGCGCGGAGGCACTCGGCGCCGTGCAAACCCCAGACTTCGGGCGCAGGTTCGACCCCTAGCAGGGGCAGGATTTCGGCAGCGGGGCGTCCGCTGACGACGACCATGCGGGTCCGGCCCTGGTTCTGGATCTGCGTGAGTACCTCCCGCACACCGGCCCACGGGCGCGCCTGGAAGCGGTCGATGCGGAAAGGCGCCAACGTCCCGTCGTAGTCGAGCAGCAATGAAGTTCTGGCCGCGCCGGTGAAGGCGCAAAAGAATTCGCCCAGCTTCTCCTCTGCGTCGTTCGTCAATCGAAGCTCGCTTTCATGCCAGTTTTTCGGCCGGGACCTCCGCTTCGCGTACGTTGGATGGCGCGAGACGTGCCGGCTCCGTTCCTTCCGAGGGCTCCAGGCGCAACTCGCGGAGGTCGCCCAGCACCTTTGCAGCCCACATATAAATGTTGTATTCCATCACCTGCCGCCGCATCCGTTCCATGCGCTCGCGGCGCTCCTCGCGGCTCATCTCCAGGCCGGCGTGGATGGCCTCGGCGACGCCGACGACGTCGTAAGGGTTGATGAGCAAGGCATCACGCAGCTCAACGGCAGCGCCGGTGAACTTGCTGAGCACGAGCACTCCATCTTCGTCGTCGCGCGCGGCCACGAACTCCTTGGCCACCAGGTTCATTCCGTCGTGGAGCGAAGTGACGAGGCAAATGTCGGCGGCGCGGTACCACTGATTGACCTCCTGGTGATCGCACTGGCGATCGATAAGGACAATGGGCTTCCAATGGATGGTTTGATAGCGGGAGTTGATTCGCTCGACGGTCTCCTCAACGCGACGGCGGAGATCGGCGTAGCTGGGGATGCGCGTGCGGCTGGGCGCGGCGATCTGCACCATGGTGAGGCGCTCACGATGCCAGGGGTGGTCTTCGAGGAGCTGGCCGACGGCCTCAAGGCGCTCGACGATTCCCTTGGTGTAGTCCAGCCGGTCCACACCGAGAAGCAGACACTCGGCGCGAACTCCGAACTCGCTCAGCAGGCGATGACGCGCAGCGGCGCTCTCATCTGCCATGGTTTCGGCGTTCCAGGTCGCGGCGGGCCGCATGGCTTCGTCGAACGCGACGCTGACCGGGTAAGAACGAATAACGCTGGCGTGTCCATGGCGAAGGACGGACATGCGATCGCGGTCCGTGCGGGCCTCGAAGGCGCGGTCGACCGTGGCGAGGAAATTGTGGCAGTGAAGAGGAATGTGGAAGCCGATGAGGTCAGCGCCAAGCAGGCCATCGAGCAACTCGGACTGCCAGGGACAAATTCCGAATGCTTCAGGGTTGGGCCAGGGAATATGCCAGAAGATTGCGACACGCGCATCGTGCCGCTCCTTCTTGATGAGGCGCGGCAGCAAAGCCAGATGGTAGTCCTGCACAAAGACGACAGGATCCGGGCTGTCCTGCATCTCTTCAAGCAGCGCGTTGGCAAAGCGCTGGTTCACGAGTTGATAGGACTCCCAGTCCGCGGCGCGGAAGATGGGGCGTGTGTGCGCGATGTGACAAAGCGGCCACAGGCCCTCGTTGGAGAAGCCTTCGTAGTAGTGCGCCTCTTCTTCCTCAGAAAGCCACACCCGGCGGAGGGTGTAACGCGGGTCATCGGGCGGGACGCGCAGGCGGTCGAATTCGTCCACCGTGGTTGCGTCCGCGTCGCCGCTGGCGCTGGCTACCCAAACGCCGTCACAGGCGCGCAGAACCGGTTCGAGCGCGGTGACCAGGCCGCTAGGCGGCACCAAGCAGACGGTCTCGCGGCCTTGCCGAACGTGCATGTACGGCTCGCGATTCGAGACCACGAAGATTTTGCTGGAGCCGGCACGGTTGCGAATGTGCACCGCGAGTCGCTCGGCGGTCCAAAGATGCGCGCCGGCCTCGCGCAGGCGGGCCTCAGCGGCAGCGGCAGCGCGCGCCGCTTTCAGGCTTTCGGCCATTGTCTCCACCTCGCGCGCGAGCGGCGAAAACAGGCTTAGTTCTTTAAGTTCGGGCGCCGCGGATTTTTCCGAATGGCCAATTCGCAGCAGGCGCACCCGTTCAGCTACACGACTCATCGGCCGAAGGAGGAACCAGCGCACCATCAGGAGGGTAATGGCCACAATCACAATCACGAACGCGCCAATGCGCCAGAAACTTCGCAGCCACACGTCCGTCCCTTCGGAGCGGATGTAGCCGGCATCGACCACAATGGCCAGTGCGCCCTGCAACTGGGTTCCGTCGTGAACGGGAAAGGCCTCTTCAAGCCATTGCCATTGCCCGGCGTGGCCGAATGCCCCAGCCTCAACACCTCGCTGCAACGATTTCTCAACAACGCCCCGGCTCAGCGCACCCATCACGTCCGGCGGACCGCTGTCGGCGAGAAGATTGCCGTGGATATCGTAAATTGCCAGTCCAAGCGACCCGGTTCCGTCCTTGAGGAGCTGCACCACTCCCGGGAGAGCGGAGGGATCAGCGGTCGAAAGCGCGCTGCGCACATCCGGACCAATGCTCGCGCCCATCCACGAAGTGCGGCGCTCCAAATCCTCGCGCAAACTATGGCGGTGGGCTAAGACATCAAAATATGTGGAGGCAAGCGAAACCAACGTCACGCTCGCGATGAGAGCAAGGATCAACCGCACGCGGAACAGATGCATCGCGACCTCCGTATTTAGAATTAGATGCGCTCCAACAGCGAATTCAAAGACCCTGCAAAGCCGATCAAGCGACCCAAAACAGCTATTTGTTGAGAGCAAAGATACTTAGACTCGGCGAATAGTTTTCGAAGGCTGTTGAATTTCGGATCACAAAGGATCGGCCAGGCGAAGAACTGAAGTTTTAATCCTGACTGTTCTATGCGCTATCCTGTCCTCTGAAGCGCACAGAATTCTCCTTCCAAAGACCGACACCCCATGGCGACATCCGCGATCGACCGCACCGCCAAACAAATCGTGCTCGCCGTGCAGGAATATTCCCTGTTCGCGTGGCGGGCCCTGCTCAATCTGTTCCGGCCTCCCATTTACTGGACAGACTTCCTGATGCAATCCGACATCATCGGCGTCGGGTCTCTGCCTATCGTGATCCTCTCCGGCTTCTTTACCGGTGGCGTGCTTGCTCTTCAATCCGCGGCCACACTGGCAGAGTTCGGCGCAACTGCAGTCACGGGACAATTCGTGAGCCTGACGATGATCCGCGAGCTGGGGGCGGTGCTTACCGGGATCATGGTGGCCGGCCGGAACGCATCCTCGATGGCCAGCGAACTCGGTTCGATGGTGGTAACCGAGCAGATTGATGCGATGCGCGCCCTTGGCGTGGACCCGATGCGAAAGCTGGTTACGCCGCGCATTTTTGCCAGCATTGCCATGCTCCTGCTGCTGACGATCGTGGCCGACGCATTCGGCATTCTGGGCGGCGCCGCTGTGACTGTCTTCCTGAACCACCAGAACGGAACCCAGTACTTCAACATGGCATACGAACGTCTTCACTATCCCGACATCATCCAGGGCCTGACGAAACCCCTCTTTTTCGGCTACCTCCTCGGCTCCATTGGCTGCTTCTACGGGATGAGAACGACCGGGGGCACCGAGGGCGTTGGCCGCTCGACCATTTCGGCGGTGGTGACTTCATCGGTGCTGATTATCGCCGTCGATTTTGTGATCACGCACATACTGCTCACAATCTTCCCCACATGAGCGACACTTCAATTTCCGCGGCCGAACCGCAGGCGGGCGAGCAGGAAGCCGGGCCCGTGGTCGCGCTGCGCGGCGTTTCAGTGGACTTCGATGGCCCGCCGGTGCTTGAGGACATCAGCTTCTCCGTGGCTCCCGGGGAGACGCGAATTCTGCTCGGTCCCGCCGGCGTGGGCAAAAGCGTGCTGCTCAAACTGATTATCGGGCTGCTTCGCCCGCGGACGGGAACGCTTCATCTGTTCGGTGAGGACATCTCCCGCCTGCCGGAGGAACGACTCTTTCCTTTGCGCGCGCGCGCCGGCATTGTCTTTCAGGAAGGCGCGCTCTTTGACTCTCTCACGGTACGCGACAATGTTGGCTACCAACTGATTCAGGAACGCATACCCGACGATGAGATCGACAGCCGCGTCCGCGAGGCGCTGAGTTTTGTCGGCCTGGACGAGACATTCAGCCTGTATCCGGCGAGCCTTTCGGGAGGCATGAAGCGGCGCGTGGCAATTGCGCGAGCCCTCATCCACGATCCTGAGCTGATCCTGTACGACTCGCCGACTGGAGGCCTGGATCCGGTTACGTCCACTACGATTATCGAGCTCATCGTGAAGCAGCGCGACGTGCACGCAACCCCGGCCCTGCTGGTCACTCACCGCCTGCAGGACGCCTTTATGCTGTGCAATCACCGATTCGATGCCGAGCAGAATTGTATGGTTCCGCTTCCCGCAGGAGAGACGAATCCCAATACGACTTTTCTGATGCTCGAGGAGAGGCGACTCATTCTCGATGGTTCTCTCGATGAGCTTCTTCACACGAAGAACAAGTTTGTCCGAGAATTCCTGGAATAGGACAAGAAACAGGGAATAGGGAGTAGGCAGTAGCCTCCAGCTCTCAGCTTTCAGCCGTCAGCATGTTCTTGCCGGTTTTCAGCGCCTGATCTTTCATTTCCCGCTACAATTTGATGCGTGACCGCGAGTCTGTTCGATCTTTACAAGATCGGCGTGGGCCCATCGAGCTCGCATACCATGGGGCCGATGCGCGCTGCCTGCCGGTTCGCGCGGAACCTCGAAGACGCCGGCCTGCTTGGGCGAACTGCGCGTGTGCAAGCGGACTTGTATGGCTCGCTGGCTCTAACCGGCCTGGGCCACGGAACTGACCGCGCCATCCTCCTCGGCCTGTCGGGCAATGAACCTGCTGCGATCGATCCCGCTTCGATTGAGTCCACAGTCGAAGCGATTCGCGCCTCCAGGCGAATCGAGCTTGCGGGGAAGCGATGGATCGAATTCGATGAGCCCCTCATTTTTCACCGGGACCAGATGTTTCCTCCCGAAGCGCGCACGCGGCACCCGAACGGTGTGCGTTTCACCGCCTTCGATGGAGCCGGCGCGGTGCTTGCGGAGCGCACATTCTTTTCCGTTGGCGGTGGATTCATCGTTGAGGACGGAATAGACGAGAAGGCGGCGGCTAAATCGGATGTTCGCCTCCCCTACCCGTTTCATAGCGCGGCGGAACTGCTTGAAGTGGCCCGGGCGCACTCGCTCACGATCGACCGCGTGATGCTGGCCAACGAGTGCGAGCGTCTGCGCGCCGCCGATCCCGACGCATCCGCGGAAGCAATCGAAGGACGGGTCCGTTCCGGCATCGAGGCGATTTGGCAGACCATGCAGGGGTGCGCTGAGCGGGGCATGGCTGCGGAAGGTATTCTGCCCGGCGGCCTGAAAGTTCTCCGGCGCGCACGGCGTTTGGCCGAGCGGCTGCGTGCGCGCGACGCGGGCGGACAGCAAGGCGATCCCCTGGCCTCGCTCGACTGGGTTACGGTCTACGCCATGGCGGTGAACGAAGAGAATGCAGCGGGCGGCCGCGTGGTCACCGCGCCGACCAATGGAGCCGCGGGAGTGGTTCCCGCGGTTGCGCTTTATTATCGGCGCTTTGTTCCCGCGTCGGACGACGAAGGCATCTTTCGCTTCTTTCTCACTTCTGCTGCGATCGGCGCGATCTACATGGAGAACGCATCGATCAGCGGCGCAGAGGTCGGCTGCCAAGGCGAAGTCGGCGTCGCCTGCTCGATGGCCGCGGCGGGACTGACTTCGGCACTCGGCGGCAACGACGGCCAGATCGAACACGCCGCTGAAATCGCGATGGAGCACAATCTGGGCATGACGTGCGACCCCATCGGAGGGCTGGTGCAGATTCCCTGTATCGAGCGCAACGCCGTCGGCGCCGCCAAGGCCGTTCAGGCTGCGCGCCTGGCTCTCAACGAACCTGAAGGCCACAAGGTCTCACTCGACCAGGTGATCCGCACCATGTACCTCACTGGCCTCGATATGCAATCCCGCTACAAGGAGACGAGCCTCGCGGGGCTTGCGCTGAATGTGATCGAGTGTTGAGCGCAGCATCGAATTGTGTCGTGTATTGCGCTTCTCACTTCATGCGCGCGTTCATCGAATGCGATGCAATCGCGCACAAATTTCCATTCGCGCTTCAATTTCTGGCTCCGGATTCTCTTTGAACCTCGATTCGCGACGGAATTGCTGTTGATCTTTTTTTTACTCTGACGTCGTTTTTTTCTTGACATCGATGTCTCATGAATCTATACCTTTTTCAACTGCAGTTTCTAATTGCAGAATCGATGCAACCCATCGAAAAGGGAGAATAGGCAAATGGCAACCAAGAAAGCAGCCAAGAAACCAGCGAAGAAAGCAAAGAAGACCGCCAAGAAGGCCGCGAAGAAAAAGTAGCGGTCTGAACAACCCAAAAGGCAACACTCTAGGGGAACGCTCAAAAGCGTTCCCCTTAGTGTTTTGGGCGGAGAAAAATCCGCGCACCGCGAAAGGCCAATGCGCCGCGCGATGAAATCGCTAAAACCCGCTCTGGACGCGGTGATCGGACCTATTCGACTGAATTGCGAGTTCACTCGACGGACGCGCGACGCCGTAGACTATATAAGAAGAGAGGGACCGCACGATGACGCGCCGACGCTGGATTGCCGAGCATTGGGACGAAGCAACCGCTACGATCGTGGGCGCGCAGGCCGAGCATTTAGCGCGCGTGCTGCGCGCGCAACCGGGCATGGAGGCGGATGTTGTGGCTGGCGGCCACGTGTTCCATGCGGAGGTTGCAGCAGTCACCCTGGCGGGAGAAGAGAGCGAAGTTCGCTTTAATCTCGCCGGAGAACTCCAAGCCGACCCCGCGTTGCCGGTTACTTTGGTGATGGCCATTTACAAGTTCGATCGGATGGAGTGGGCCATCGAGAAGGCGACCGAACTTGGTGTTGCAGCGATTGCGCCGGTGATTGCGCGAAGAACCGAAAAGCACATTGCCCAGGCAGCGGAGAAGCGCGCGGAGCGCTGGCGGCGCATCGCGCGCGAAGCATCGCAACAGGCTCGCCGCTCCGATGAGCCGCTGATTCACAAGCCTGTCGATCTGGCAGCGCGCTTGCGGGCCACGTCCACGGCGACGCGCATCGTGCTCGCCGAACAGGAACGCACAACCACGCTGCGTTACGCGGTTGCAGAAGCCATCGATGCGGCCAAAGAGGAAATGCCCACGCTCGAGATTGCCATCGGTCCAGAGGGCGGATGGGCTCCCGCGGAAGAAGCTCTCTTCGACGCCAATGGCTGGCGTGCCGCGTCACTCGGCCCGCGCATTGTGCGCGCCGAGACTGCGGCCATCGCCGCGCTGGCCGTGGTTGCGTCCTGCCTGGAGTGATGGCGACGGTTCAGAGAGAACCCAGAGCGGGCGATTCCCCGTGCGCTGTGGAAAAGCCAGAACAAACTATCGGGAGACGTGCAGATTCTCACAAATGCGCGAAGCGCAACAACAGGCCCGCGAGCACCGCGCCGGCGAGGTCGCCGACGATGGGAATGGGCGCGTAGCTCCAATTCGATCCGCCTTTGCCGGGAATGGGCAGCAGCGCGTGGATGATGCGCGGTCCGAGATCGCGCGCGGGGTTGATGGCGTAGCCGGTCGTTCCACCAAGCGAAAGCCCAATGCCCCATACCAAACTGCCCACAAGCCACGGACCCAATCCAGCGGCGGGGCCGTTCATCGCCACTCCATGCGAGAAGATGGCAGCCGCAATCACGACAAGCACTGCTGTGCCCAACATCTCGCTGAAGATATTTGCCAATGGGCTGTGCACCGCGGCATTGGTGCAGAAGACGCCGAGCTTCGCCGCGGGATCGGGCGTCAGGCGCCAATGCGGCGCATAGTGGAGCGCCACCAATGCAGCGCCGCACATCGCGCCTAGGAGTTGGGCGGACCAGTAGACGGGGAGCTGCGCATAGTCTCCGGTGACGACCGCGCCGGCAAGCGTGATGGCAGGGTTCAGGTTTGCGTTGGGACTGCCGAAGGCCTGCGCCACCATGACGCCGCACAGCACGCCCATAGCCCATCCGGTGGTGATCACTATCCAGCCGGAGTCCGCTGCATAGGACTTGCGCAGCGTGACACCGGCACCCACACCGTTGCCCAGCAGCACCAGAACCAGCGTGCCCATGAACTCGCCAAACCAGATGGAGTGCATCAAATCTTCCTTTTCGGGCCTTCCTTGCCGGACGAGCGCAGACCCGGACCTTCACATCGCGCAACCCGGAACTCTATTGGAGGAACCCAAGCATTGTCCACTGCCGGACGTGCGATCGCCAAGAGCGGAATGCGCGAGGCAGTGGGCCGGCCAGCCAACCGCGCGACAAACGAATCTAAAATGACGGCTAGCGATGTTTGTGTGGTGCAATTGAGCTATGGCGAGCAGCATCTTTGTGGGACTGTCGACGATTGACGTTGTTTATGGCGTTGACGAGTTTCCCGCGGCGAACGCGAAGATCGAGGCGCGGAGCCAGGAGGTCTTCGTGGGTGGGCCGGCCACGAATGCAGCGATTGCGTTCGCTCACCTGGGCGGCAAGGCGGCGCTGGTGACGGCGGTGGGGCGAAACGTTCTGGCGGCAGTGATCCGCGAGGAACTCGAAAAGCACATGGTTCAACTTGTCGATTTGAACCCCGAGTTTGAGGGAGTTCCCGTTTTGTCATCGGTCTCCGTTGACCGCCATGGCAATCGGAATGTGGTTTCAGCCAACGCAACGCGCGTGACGATTCCAGTAGCAAGGGTGGACACGGGTCTTTGCAGGGAGGCGCGCGCAGTTCTGGTCGATGGCCATTTCATGCAGGCCTGCCAGGCGTGGGCTTCAGCAGCGCACTCCATGGGAACGCCGGTCGTGCTCGATGGGGGAAGCTGGAAGGAGGGAATGGATGAGCTTCTCAAGAGCGTCCACACCGCCATTTGCTCGGCCGATTTTCTGCCGCCCGGCTATGCGTCGAGAGACGACGTGATTCAGTTTCTGAAAAGCCGTGGAGTGGCGAACATCGCGATTACAAGCGGAGCGGAGCCGATTCAGTTCGTGTCAGGCCAATCTTCCGGGACCATCGGCGTTCCGGCAGTGGAGATCGTCGACACGATGGGCGCCGGAGACATTTTTCACGGCGCCTATTGCTTTTTCGCATCCATGGGGCGCGGATTCATAGAATCGCTGGCGGAGGCGACGAAGGTTGCGTCTGAATCCTGCCGTTACGCGGGAACGAGGGAATGGATGAGGCACCTGCCGGCTGAGTATTCCTGATTTGGCTCCATTGAATTCGGTGCAGAGCGGAAGAGGCCGCAGCCCGGAGCGGCTGTACTATGAGAGGCGACGGGAGATCGGCACGTGCAAGCGAAATTCAAGAAGCTTATCTGCATATTCGGCGCATGGGCCGCCCTGACGGGAGCATTGGCAATGGCACAGCAGCCACAGGCCCGGCACTGGGCCATCGTTGTGCACGGCGGCGCGGGAGACATTGATCGCACGGAACTGGGTCCGGAACGCGATAAGGCCTATCGCGAGGCGCTGAGTGAGGCTGTGAAGGCCGGAGCCACGGTGCTCGATCGCGGAGGCTCTGCGCTCAATGCGGTCGAGGCAGCAATTCGGGTGATGGAGGACGATCCGCACTTCAACGCGGCGCGCGGAGCGGTGTTTACAGTAGCAGGAACCACGGAGCTCGACGCCGCCATCATGGACGGCGCAACCCTGCGTGCGGGGGCGGTGGCCGACGTGACCCGCACGCGCTATCCAATCACTCTGGCGCGGGCCGTGATGGAGAAAACTCCCTACGTTCTCATCGTTGGCCCCGGCGCCGATGCGTTTTCGCTCGAGGCCGGCATGGAGCAGGAAGGCGCAGCCTACTTTTTTACGGAAAGCCGCTGGCAGTCGCTGATCAAGCAACTACAAAAGGAGGGCAAGCCGATTCCGCCGCGTCCGGCGGGCGCGCCGCCGGCGGGGCAAGGAGCGCCATTGGGACAACTCGAAGAGGCGGCAGACACGCACCGCTATGGGACCGTGGGCGTCGTGGCGCTCGACCGCACTGGCAACATCGCCGCCGGAACATCGACGGGCGGGCTGCAGGGCAAGATGCCGGGCCGCGTGGGCGACACGCCGCTGATCGGCGCGGGAACATACGCGTCGAATCAATCGTGCGCGGTGTCCGGAACAGGAGTGGGCGAATACTTTATTCGCTACACCGTCGCGCGCGAGATCTGCGCTCTGGTTCAGTTGAAGGGCTTCACGCTGCAACAAGCCGCCGACGAGGTCATCCACAAGCAGCTCGCGCTCATTCACGGTGACGGCGGTGTGATCGCCATTGCTCCCGACGGCCAGCTTGTGTGGAGCTTCAATACGCCCGGAATGTTTCGCGCGCGGCAGGCAGAGGGCGGGCGGGTCGAGGTGCACATTTACAGCGATGAGCCGTGAGTGGGGCGTCGCCATGCGGTTCTCAAATACACTTTCCCCATGGCGCTCGAATTCACAACCTCGTACATCGAAGACGCGCTCGCGGTCTTCCACTATTACAAGCGGCTGGCCGAGCGCGCCATGGAGCAGGTGACGGACGAGCAGCTCTTCGCTGTGATCGACCCGGAAGCCAACTCGATCGCCGTCATCGTGAAACATATGGCGGGCAACATGCGCTCCCGCTGGACGGATTTTCTGACGACGGATGGCGAGAAGCCCGACCGCGACCGTGACAGCGAATTCGTTGAGCCGCCGGAAACACGCGAAGGCCTGATGGCGATGTGGGAAGAAGGATGGAATCGAGTCTTTACAGCAATCGAGCCGCTGACCGAGGCCGACCTTGGCCGTACCGTAACCATTCGCGGCGAAGCGCACAGCGTGATGCAGGCCATCAATCGCCAGTTGGCGCACTATCCGCATCATGTGGGCCAGATTGTCCTGCTGGCGAAGCATTTTGCCTGCGACCATTGGCAGTCGCTCAGCGTGCCGCGGAACAAGTCGGCCGAGTTCAACCGTAGAGTGGCCGCAAGAGAGCTGAGCCAACGCTAAATGCAAGTGAGCTTGAACACGATCCTGTCCACGCGCGGCCCTGTAAAATATTGCGCATGGAGACCATCCAATACAACCTGCCGCAAAGTCACATTCCACAATCCTGGTACAACATTCTTCCCGACTTGCCCAAGCCATTGGCGCCGCCGTTGCATCCAGGCACGCTGAAACCGATCGGCCCCGACGATCTTGCCCCATTGTTTCCGATGGGTTTGATCCTGCAAGAGGTGAGCAACGAGCGCGAGATCGAGATTCCAGGAGAGGTGCGGCAGATTTACGCGCAGTGGCGGCCGTCGCCGCTGATGAGGGCGCGGCGGCTGGAGAAGGCGCTGGATACGCCGGCACGAATTTACTACAAGTACGAAGGCGTGAGCCCGGCCGGTTCGCACAAGCTGAATACGGCCGTCGCGCAGGCCTGGTACAACAAGCAGGAAGGCGTGCGGTACTTGTCCACGGAGACGGGCGCCGGTCAATGGGGCTCCGCGCTGTCGATGGCCTGCGCGTTTCTCGGTTTGCACTGCAAGGTCTTCATGGTGCGCGTCAGCTACGACCAGAAGCCCTATCGCCGCGCGCTGATTGAAGCCTTCGGTGCCTCGGTCGTCGCCAGTCCCAGCACGGAGACCGAGTCAGGCCGAGCGATCCTCGCCGAGCATCCCCATTCGAACGGCTCGCTGGGGATTGCAATCTCAGAAGCGGTGGAGGTCGCCGCGAAGGACCCGCAGACCAAGTACGCGCTGGGCAGCGTTTTGAATCACGTGCTGCTGCACCAGACTGTGATCGGCCAGGAAGCGATCGAGCAAATGGCATTGGCCGGCGACGAGCCGGACGTGATCATCGGCTGCACGGGCGGCGGATCGAATTTTTCCGGTCTGGTGATGCCCTACCTGGGACGCAAGCTGAAGGGGAAGTGCAGCGCGCGTTTAGTCGCCGTTGAGCCTGCCGCCTGCCCCAGCTTGACCAGGGGCAGATTTGCATACGACTTTGGCGACACCGGACATCTGACGCCGCTCGTGAAGATGCACACGCTGGGCAGCACGTTCATGCCTCCGGGGATCCACGCGGGCGGGCTGCGCTATCACGGAATGGCGCCGCTGGTCTCGCATGTGATTGACCTCGGACTGGCCGAAGCGACGACGGTGCAGCAATTGGACGCGTTTGCGGCGGGCATCCAGTTTGCGCGGGCCGAAGGGATTGTGCCCGCGCCGGAGGCGAATCACGCGATTGCCGAAGCCATTCGCCAGGCCCTTGAAGCGAAGGCGCAGGGCAAGGCGCGCACGATTCTCTTCAATTTGAGCGGCCACGGCCACTTCGACATGCAATCCTATATCGACTACCAGGCAGGTAAACTGGAGAATTACGAGTACCCGGCAGAGGAGATCGCCATGGCGCTTGCGGGCCTGCCCGCGGTTGAGTGAGCTACCGGGCTCAGATTTCGCTCCAGCCAGCGCCACAGCCTGGAGGCGCGAACTATCCATCCGACTTGTCTAAGCGTCCAAATGCGTTGAAGATAGCAGAGGACGTGTTCACGGCAAGCGGTACGACACGAGACAATGAATCCAGGAGGCTCAAATTCGGATGAAGATTTGGATGCAAGGCGCGTTCGTAGCGGTCGTAGCAGCTGCACTGTGTGGCGCAACGGCCCAAGCGCAGACCGATGTGGCGTTGAGCGGCTACAGGACGATTACCAGCAGCAGCAGCGGCTCCGGCACCAAGCAGACGCCAACAGACTCCGAAGGCGGGCTTTTCGAATGGCGCCATATCGCGAATCCACTTGTTGGATATGAGTTCGAGGTCACATTTAACCCGGCGAATCAGTCTTATATCGCCCCCAATGCCACTCTGCCATCCTGCTATCCTACCGGACCCACCGGAACGCCTCCCACTTGCCAACCGCTGAAGGTTTCGGGCAAGGCGACGCAATTCGGCGGGACCTGGGTGGTGTCCAAGAAGATAGGAAACCTGAGGCCGTTTGTTTTGGGAGGCGCCGGATTTGTGATCACCGTGCCCGGATCGAGCCCATACTCGGTGACCACCGTAATGAGGCCGGACTTCATTTACGGCGGCGGCGTGGATTGGAGCTTTGTTCCGCACTTCGGTATTCGCGTGCAGGTGCGCGGCAACATGAGCAAGGCGCCGAATTTGTCGGCTCTGTTCAACTCGACGACCAAATATACCCAGATTTACGATCCAATGGCCGGAATCTATTACCGCTTCTAAGACTGCTTCACACGCGTAATCCGGCGCGATCGATTCGCGGGGCACGAGGGCGCCAGCGTGGAGGGCTGCGCTGTGTTACCGTTTCAATACGGCGTCCCCGCGCCGGGCTTGCTTATGGCGTCCGGAGCCAAGCCACAGCGATGGGCGCAAGTGTTTGCGATACAAGGGCATCGGGGGACGACGGACAGAAGCATACGAATGCAGCAGCCGGAATCGACCTCATCTACGCTCACTGTGAGTCCGGCTCCACTGGCCGGGGCGGGATCGAATCCTGCACCTCGATCGGCGCCTGAACCCCAAGGCGCGGCGCACCCGCAGCATCGGGTTCCGCGATGGCTCGAGCGCGTCGAATTATTCCTGCGCGTCATGCTGCGCATGTACATTGGACTGGCCATCTGCTACGCGCCATGGTCGCACAATTTCTGGGACCAGAATCCGATCTTCCTGCAGTCCACCGCGCTGGCTGACTTTGCCAGGCTTGGGGCAGTGCGCGGTATCGTTTCCGGTCTCGGTCTCTTAAACCTGTGGATTGCGTTTCAAGACGCCATTCGCCACCGGGATGGTTGAGATATGAAAAACGGGGAACAGGGATCAGGGAACAGGGATCAGAAAGTCGAGAATCTGAAGAATTCTGGTGGAGTTGCTAAAAGCGCAGCTTCTGAAGCGTCTCCCCGCGCCGTGATTCCCGGAAACGGAGCGCTGCCTCCGCTGGAGCGCGCTCCGCTAGCCTATGAGAATTCCGGATTCCTGAACAGCGCCGACGGGCGCCTCATCCGGATTGTGTCGGAGTTTCTCGAGCCGTTGGCGCGCTTCCGGCGTGAGCAGATCCAGGATACGGTGGTCTTTTTCGGCTCCGCGCGCTTTCGCGCGCGCGAAGAGGCCGATCATGCGTTGGAGCTTTTAGACAACACGGGTTCAACGCAAGCGGCTCCCAGCGAAGAGCAGCCCGCCAAGCCCGTGGAGATTGCGGCAGGCAAGGCTACGGAATTGCAGCGCAAGCGCGCTGTGGCCGCAGTGGAGATGGCTCGCTACTACGAGGATGCGCGGCGCCTGGCGCAACTCCTCACGCAATGGGCCAAGACCATCCCCTCGCGCAAGCATCGCTTTGTCGTTACTTCGGGCGGTGGTCCGGGAATTATGGAGGCAGCCAACCGCGGCGCCTATGAGGCCGGCGGCAAGACCATCGGCATGAACATCCTTCTGCCCTTCGAACAGCGGCCGAATCCCTACATTACACCCTCGCTCAACTTCGAGTTCCACTACTTCTTCATGCGCAAGCTTTGGTTCGCTTACCTGTCCAAGGCTCTGGTTGTTTTTCCCGGCGGCTTTGGCACGCTCGATGAGATGTTCGAAATCCTCACGCTCGCCCAGACCCAGAAGCTGGCCAAGAAGATCACGGTGGTCATCTACGGACCGGAGTATTGGAAGAAGGTATTCAACCTCGAAGTGTTGGTGGATACGGGCGCCATCTCTCCCAAGGATCTCGAGCTGTTCCAGTACGCCGATTCGCCCGAACAAGCCTTCGAACTGTTGCGCCAGGGTCTCACGGAGAACTACCTCGCCGCCGAGGCGGCCTCGGCTGCGGACGCGCACGCTGGGAATAAAAAGCTGTTGCAGGACGAAGATCTGATGGCAGGCTGGAACATGGACGATTTTCTGAGCCCTGAGTTCGCCAAGACCCAAAAGTAGCGCAACTCTGGAATCGCAAGAAGGCGATGCATTTCGGTGGTACGTTTCACCGAAAATTCACGCGAATCCTTCGGCGTTTCAACCATCTGGAATCTTAAGTGCCCTCGAGACCGAGGAACGGGAATCACAGGCGGCTCCGCCGTTCCGCTCATAGAATTTAGCTATTGGGAATTTGCATGTGTTTTGCCGTGTATTTTCGGCATTTTGGTAACTTCTTTGATTCCGTTGCGGCCTGAATTGAAGGGTATTTCGCACGCTCTTAACGGGAGATTCATCGATGGGAACGGATACTGGCTGTGGAAATCCGAAAAACCGAGCAGTGGACATGCCAAGTTCAGCGATCTCGTATCTGTGGCGCGACAAGGATGCCCCCAAGGGCTTTCGCACCGGTGTTTCGTTGCACAGTCACACCAACCAATCGCGCGAGACTCTGGATTTCCTGGCCAACTTCGGCAATCAGTTTCCGGTGATGCGTCCGTTGCTGTCGCGATTGGAGCGGCGCGCCGAGCAGATGCACGGCGTCCGCATCGACTACGCAGCCAGCTACTGGACGCCGCCCATGACGCCGAAGCTGGCGTTCGATCTGGAGATGCGGCAGATCGAAAAGCTCGGCCTGGCGCCGATGGTTTCGATCACGGACCACGACAACATCAAGGCGCCGATGCTTCTGCGCACGGTGCCCAGCGCGCGGCAGATTCCGGTGTCGGTGGAGTGGAGCGCGCCCTATGGCGGCGCGCAGGCGTTCCACCTTGGCGTGCACAACCTGCCCAGCGCCCGCGCGGCGGAATGGATGGCGACGCTGGAGGAGTTCACCGCCCATCCGAGCGATGCGCGCCTGACCGAGATTCTGGCAGCTCTTCATCGCGAAGCGAACGTGCTGGTGGTTTTCAACCATCCGATGTGGGACCTGTACCTGATTGGCAAGGAGAAGCATCAATTCCTCGTAAACGAGTTCCTGCAGAAGAAGGGCGCATTTCTCCACGCTCTGGAGGTGAACGGCCTCCGCAACTGGGACGAGAATCGGGAGGTGAGGCGCCTGGCTGAGAAGTGGAATATGCTGCTCATTTCAGGCGGCGACCGCCACGGCGTGGAACCAAACGCAAACGTGAACTTGACCAACGCTGGCAGCTTTACCGAGTTTGTCCACGAGGTGCGGCGCGAGCGGAGAAGCAACGTGCTCTTTCTTCCGCAATACGCCGAGCCGTGGAAGCATCGGATTCTGCAATCGACCATCGATGCGATCCGCCACTATCCAGAGTTTCCGCAGGGCTCGCGTTCATGGGACGACCGAGTCTTTCATCCCGACGCGAACGGTATTGTGAGGCCGCTGAGCGAGCTTTGGCCGAAGGGATCGGCGCCGCGGCTGATCGGCGCTGGGCTTGCACTGGTGCAGCTCATGGGTCAGGGGTTGGTAGCCGGCGGGCTGCGCCTGGCATGGAGCGACTCCAATCAGTTGCGGCTGGCCCTGGGCGAGCACGAGTTCTGAACAAGACAGCGGTGTTAGCGGAGTTTGCGTGACAGCCCTTGCCAGCGCAGCCAGCCTCGCTGCCGATATGATCGACCCCGTTCCCCGCGTCGCATATTTCCCCGATTCGTTCCACGAGGTGAACGGAGTCGCCCACACAAGCCGCCATTTTGAGTCCTTCGCCCGGCGGCACAATCTACCCTTTCTTTGCGTGCGCGCCGGTGGCCGCGCCCAGGCGGTGATGGAAGAGGGCAACGTTTGGACATTGGAATTGCCGCGCGGCTTTCTTTCCTTCGTTCTTGAAAAGGATTTGCGGCTCGATCCGGCGTTCTTCCGGCATGCTCCGCTGATCAGCGAAGTACTCGAGCGCTTTAAGCCGGACCTGATCCACATCACCGGGCCGAGCGAGATCGGAATCCTGGGCGCGTGGCTGGCGAACCAGCTTCACCTGCCGCTTGCAGCGAGCTGGCACACCAACGTTCACGAATACGCAGCGCGGCGCGCGGACTGGTTTATGCGCCTGTTGCCGAAGCACCAGTCCACCGCTGCCGGCCAGAAGATCGAGGACCTGGCGATGGCGACGGCGGCCAGGTTCTACTCCATTGCGCAGGTATTGTTCGCGCCGAATCCCGAACTTTGCGCGCTGCTCGAGCGCACCACCGGCCGGCCCTGCCATCTGATGCCGCGAGGCGTGGACGCAGAGCTTTTTAACCCCTCGAAGCGCACGCGCGAACGCGATGACCGCGAGCGCATTCTCGGGTTTGTGGGCCGACTCTCCATCGAGAAGAACATTGGTTTGCTGGTGAAGATTCAGGAGGAGCTCGATCGCAGGGGCGTGACGAACCTCCGCTTCCTCATCGTTGGCCACGGCGGCGACAAGGCCTGGCTGCGCAAGCGGCTGCCGCGGGCCGAGTTCACGGGAGTGCTGCGAGGAGAGGCGCTCGCGACCGCTTACGCAAACATGGATCTGTTCGTATTTCCCTCGCATACCGACACGTTTGGCAACGTTGTGCTGGAGGCGCTGGCCAGCGGAGTGCCGGCGATCGTTACTCCCGACGGCGGACCGTGCACCATCGTCCGTGATGGCGAAACCGGCCGCATTGTGCCCGACGATCAATTCGCGGAGGCGATTGCCGGGCTGCTTGCCGATTCAGGACGGCTCGACCAAATGCGGCGGGACGCTCGCGCCTATGCTCTCACGGCCAGTTGGGACTCAGTGTTCGAGGGCATCTATGCCGCGTACGGAGAGCTTGTGCCCACGGCCAATCGAATCTCTGCTGCGGATTGAAAGCAGAGTGAAGTAGCTAGCCGAAGGGTGAAGTCAGGAGCGCTCCGGTTCGCGGGTCGAGCATAAACGGCTTCTCGCGGTCGCTTTTCATCTCCCAACCGGTTCCGCGCAAAACGCCGTCGGTTACTCCGGCAATCGTCACACCTTCGTCCGAGAGCTTTTCCGATTCCCACGCCTTCCCGCCGCGGCCCCAGGCAAGAATCGAATGATGGCCGACGAAGAGCAACAGATCCATCTGCAGAACGGGCCGAATCTCCAACACCGGCCGATAGGGAATCATCGTGAAGCGGTCGGGCGACGTGGTGTCGATGAGGTACGCGTAGCCTCCTGCGACGGCGCAGATTTCTTCTGGTTTTGGAGTAGACCATAGCCCGGTTGGCGCCGCCGGATCGCGAAAGCCGAGCGCGCAAGTAGCGAGGAAGGGCTGCGCGCCGGGGGCATCAGGCCGGATCAGCACTTCGAGCGCGCCGCGTTCCACTTCCTCCGCGGCTTGCGGATAGATGAAGTGGCGCGGAGGCAGAATCAACGGCTGCGCTGCGAGGATTTCGGCCTGCCAGCGGTGCGGAAAGCTCAGATCAATGATCGGATTGGGGATCGGCTTTGGCGCAGTCACGGTTGCGCCTTGTAACTTAGAATCCAGCGCAACTGCTCCTCAGTATCGGGCACCACGCAGCCGCGCGCGGACTGAATCGCTCTGAGGGCTTCCTTCACGTTCCAGCCGAGGTGCATGAGCGTGCAGGCAGCTGTGACGGTGGACCTGCCAATGCTGCCGCGGCAGTGCACGCCGATGCGCTCGCCGGCGCGGAGACGATCGGCCAGGCCCGCTACGAAGGCGCGGAATGAAGCAATGTTGGCGGGTACGTGGACGTCCAGAATCGGGTATGAAAGAAAATGCATGCCGGCTGCTTTGGCGAGCGGACCTTCCTGCCCCAGGCCAAGCCAGATGGCTTCGTTCGGCTCAAGAAGCGAGACGAGGACTTCAACTCCGCTCTGCTTGTAACGCAGCAGCTCGTCGCTGAGCCAATCTTCGCCGCGCGGGCGCAGCACAATGGCCAGGCCCACAGGCGGTGTTCCTTCGATCCAGAACACATCGTCCAAAGCTTCAAACTCCCGGGGACCGCTCTATAGCGGCATCTCCGAATTGATGATAGACGGTCCGTGCCGGACAATTCCCGCGGCCCGAGAGAAGGATTGGCGCACCAACGAAAGATCGACACCACGCAACGAGTGTCTGCGTGCCGCATTATCTGTCGCAACAGATCCTATGCGAGAAATCCTTGTCAGGATGCGAGAATAAACCTAGCGCCGGGTCTGCTTGGTTCATTCGCCTGGCACAAGGGGCTTCTCGAAGATGTTGCGCGTCCTTTCGACTCATCTATTCCTGAACCATCGCCTGCATCCCGGTCTGCTCGAGCTTGCGGATCGCTCCGGCGCGCAGGCAGTGGAGATTTTTGCCGCGCGCCAGCACTTCGACTACACCAGTCGCGAGGATGTGGCAGAGCTCGCCGAGTGGTTCCGAGGGAACGCGCTGCAACCGTTCTCCATGCACTCCCCGCTGTATGCTGACCGCGAAATGGGCCGCGCAGGTGGTCTTGGCGTGAATGTACTGCACCCTGACAAGGCCCGGCGCATCGATGCCATGGATGAGATCAAGCGCGCATTGGAGGCGGCCGAGCACATCCCCCTTCGCAATCTCGTGGTCCATCTCGGCGAGCGGGACGACGCCTGGTCGCAGCGCACCATTGAGCTTGCGCTCACCGCTCTTGAGCATTTGGGCGCGTTTGCCCGCCCGCTCGGCGTTCGACTACTGGTGGAGAATCTGCTGAGCGAGGCCACGACTCCCGAGCATCTGGTTCTGATTCTCGAAATGGGCCATCTGGCAAACGTCGGCGTGTGCCTCGATCTTGGCCATGCCCACATCACTGCCGGAACTGCGGCGGCGATCGCCACTCTTGGGGAGCGCATCGCATCCGTTCACGTGCACGACAATCACGGCGTGAAGGACGAGCACCTGTGGCCCGGCGATGGAACGATTGACTGGCCGGAAACGGTAAAGGCGCTGAAAGCGCTGGCCTCGCCGCCGGCGACGGTGCTTGAGATCAGCTACACGCTTCCCGATGCTCCTGCGACATTGCCCGTGCGAATTGAACAGGCGTTCGCGCTGTTCGCGTAAGCGTTTCGGTTAGCGGGGGCGCTAAAAGGCGGAGTTGTACGGCGGATCGAAGAGGCGGATTGGTGCGCGCGGCAGCGGCGCGCATCTCGCGGGGAAGAGACCGAAGCGCGAGCAGGCGATCGAGCGGGGCTGAACCAGCAGAGTCACGGTCTGCTTTGACGTGAGACCATCGCCCGCAGCCGAAACGACAAACGGGAAGTAACCGATGGCTGCCGACTGCGCGGCCGTCAGCGTGAGCGTGACATGATTCGAGCTCGCACTCGCTGACTGCGTGAGCGGATTCGCGGACCACGCAGCCGCGACGCCTGCAGGCAAGCCAGAGATGGAGAAGCTGACGGCGCCGGCGAACGAACCTGCTGTTGCGGCGGTGAATGCGAGAGCCGCCGAGCCGCCCTGAGAGACCGCAACGGATTGTGCGGCGGCGGTGAGTGCAAGCGTCGGGGGATTGCTCAGAGAGCTCCAGTTGTTCACCAGCAGTGCGGCGTCGACCGATCCAAGGCCGGTGGCAAGGTTGTACGTCGCGCCAGTGGCACTGAAACCCGCGACGCCGGGCACAGTGTTATCGCCGGATGGCGTCGGGTGGAAGGGATCGCCCGTTGAATACGCCAGAGCATACAACCGGGGATTGGCGTTGCCTTGCGGAGCGCCGTGCTGACTTTCGGCCACCAGCGCCATGATGCCGGCAAACGACGGGGCTGATGCCGAGGTTCCCGAAGCAATCCAGAACGATCCGTTCTCCACCACGAAATAGCCATCATGATCGGCGGCCGCGAGCGAGATGTCGGGGACGGCTCGCTTCCCGTTGGCCGCGGCTGCGCCGTCCACGTCCGATTGCCAGGAAGGCTGCGAGTAGACCACGCTTGCGCCTCCGCCTGACGCCCACAATCCTGTGCCGCCGTTCGACGCGCTCTCGTTCCAAACCTCTTCGGGAATGTACGCGAGCGCCGAGCCGTAGCCCGACGAGTTTGACGCCGACCAATACTGCGCCGCGTCCGATCCTTCGTTGAACTCCGTTCCGCCGACACAGGTGGAGTAGGGCGAAGTGCAGAGCCCGTTGACGGCCCCTTGTGTTCCCAGCGTGTTGGTAGCCGCCGAGCAACCGGCTGCACCCGCGTCGCCTGAGGCAACAAAGACACTCATTCCCTGGCTTGCCGCCTGCTCCCACAGGCTGTTGTAGAAAGCCAGCTCCGTTGCGCCCATCTCCTGCTCGCAACTGCCGTAGCTTAAGCTGACGACCGGCGCGGCGGCGTGATTCACGATCCAGGCGGCGGCCAGATCGACGCCGTCGGTGGTGGCCGTTGTAGCCGCGACGACGAGATTCACCGAGGCTGCCGGCGCAACGGCTCCGCTCCACTCCGCGTCCAGCGTGGACTCGTCCTGATCGTGGTCGACCAACCCCGGATCGGCGCCGTCGAGAGTTACTGTGGGATCGTTCGCGGCCAAACCGGCTATCGAACGGAATGCTTCCACATCGCTCAGCCTGATGTTGCTGCGGGCGGCGATGGCGATGGAGCTGCCGGTACCGTTCGTCCCCGCGGCAAAGAGCGGGTTCAGGTCGTAGATGGTGGCGAAATCGGCAGGGAAGAGATAATGCGTTGCGCCGGCCGAGTAATCAGGCTGCGCGACGAACGGTGTTCGCGTGCGCATCTCCGATGTGCGACGAAAGTCGTGAAGCGAAACCACGCCAGCGACCAAGCCAGACAGCGCTGCGGGAATCTGCGGGTCCGAAGCGTTGGCAAGGTGCAAGGCTCCGTTGACGCGGTAGATGTCGAGGCCGGTGCGAAACGTGACGGAGACTTGTGCGACTGAGCCGGAGAAGACGACGAGCCGGCGTCCAGCGGGGATTTCGTCGACGGTGAGTCCGTGTAGCTCGAGCCAGGCAGACACTTGCGCGAGGTCCGTGTCGCTCGCGCCGAAGCGAGCGCCGAATTCGGCTGGCGTGAGCCATTGGTGATAGAGCGGCGAATCTGGATCCTGCTGCGCAGCAAGGAGCGCGTCAAGATCGGCGCACTGCGCCGGCGAGGAGTTCAGCACAAGCAGCATGCGGTCGAGGCGCGTCGCGGGATTCACGACGCCCTGATCGAATTCGGCTCGTGCAAGTGGATTGACATTGCCGTGGAGCGTGACCATCCGCGATTCGTCGATTGGGTTTGCGACGTTGGTGACGGGCAGCGACGCGTAACTCGGCGGCGTTACGGCGGGTGGATTTCCGCCGCAGCTTGCAATAAGCAGCGCGGAGGCGAGACATGAGACGGATCTTATAAGTTGACGCATTCCGGTCGATCACAAAGGCGCAGACTCTCGGCGGCTCGATGTGAACCGAGTGCGGTCTTAGCCTTTTCTCATCCATCGGCGGGGAGAGCCGTGGTTTGAGGAGTATAGGGCGGAGAGTGAGGAAGACCAACTTACGAATGTAATTTGAAAAAACTCATTTTCGCGCGCCGTTCAGCTCACGAAGCCGTTCAGCTCAACAATTTTGATCGGAGCGGCGGATGAATTAACAGATGCGGGGCAACTGCTCGCCGATCATGGTGGGAATGACACGGTTGGCGCCCATGGCGGTGCGCGCGACCAACATGCGCTTGTGCTCGGCGGTGGCGTGGCCAATGCGCGCGGCGTCTTTTCCGAGGGGGTGGGCGCGCAGAATGGACAGCACGCGATCGGCGGCTTCGGGCGCGACGAAGAAGACGGCCTTGCCCTCGTTGGCGACGTAAACGGGGTCGAGGCCGAGCAGTTCGCAGGCCGATTGCACTTCGTGGCGCACGGGAACGCTGGCCTCGCCGATGACAATGCCCACATTGGAGGCCTGGGCGATTTCGTTCAGCGTGGATGCGAGGCCGCCGCGCGTGGGATCGCGCATGGCGTGCACGGCCGCACCGACGGCATCAAGAACCTCAGCAATCATTCCGTTCAGGGCGGCGCAGTCAGAGCGGATGGGGCTCTCGAATTCGAGGCCTTCGCGCACGCTCATGATGGCCATGCCGTGGTCGCCGATGGTTCCGGAGACGATGACCGCATCGCCGGGCTGGACGCGATGCGGGCCGACTTGAATACCCGCGCGAAGAACTCCGACGCCCGCAGTCGTGATGTAGCAACCGTCGCCGTGACCGCGCTCGACAACTTTTGTGTCGCCGGTGACGATCTGCACATCGGCTGTCGCGGCGGATTTGGCCATTGCGTCCACGATGGCGGCGAGTTGGGCAAGCGAGAAGCCTTCTTCGAGGATGAAGCTTGCGCTGAGGAACTTCGGGTCGGCTCCCGAAACCGCAAGATCGTTTACGGTTCCGTTCACGGCGAGTTCGCCGATCGAGCCACCGGGGAAAAAGAGCGGCTGCACGACAAAGGAATCGGTGCTGAGCGCGAGGCGCGCGCCAGATGCTTCGAGCACGGCGGCGTCGCCGAGGTTTTCAAGAGCAGGATTGCGGAACGCGGGAAGAAACAGGTGCTCGACGAGCTCCGAACCGAGTTTGCCGCCGCCGCCATGGCCCATCACGATGGTGGGGTAGTCGGCGAGTGGAAGCGGGCAGGACCAGTTGGAAAAATCCGGCGTGGCTTTTTCCGAATGCGGCGCGACGACTTTGATGTTGTCAGCCATTTGCCGCTCCCGTGAGCGCAGAGCCCGCGCCGGCCAGCTCTTCCGCCGACAGGAACCGGCCGTAGTTGTAATAGGCGGCGCAGGCGCCTTCGCTTGAGACCATCGTTGCGCCAAGCGGGTGGCGGGGGGTGCATTCTTTGCCGAAGGCCGCGCATTGGGCCGGCTTGATGGCTCCGCGGAGCACGTCGCCGGAGCGGCAAAGCGCCGACTCCTGGGTGTGAATGCCGGTGATGTGGAAGCGCTCTTCGGCGTCGAATTCACGATAGTCCGCATTCAGGCGCCAGCCGCTGTTCGGAATGACGCCGATGCCGCGCCATGCGCGATCGGTGACCTCGAAGACATCGGCTAGCAACTTCTGCGCAGCTTGATTGCCCTCGAAGGTGACCACGCGGCTGTAGGCGTTTTCCACTTCATGGCGGCCGGCCTCGAGTTGCACAACGGCGCGGCGAATGCCTTCGAGCAGGTCGAGCGGCTCAAAGCCGGTGACGACGATGGGCACGCCGAACTTCTCGGCAAGCGGCGGGTACTGCCAGTAGCCCATCACGCTGCAAACGTGACCGGCGGCGAGAAAGGCCTGCACCTGATTGCTGGACGAGGACATGATGGCCGAGATCGCCGGCGGAACGAGCACGTGCGAGACAAGCAGCGAGAAATTCCGGAGCCTGCGGCGCTTGGCCAGATGCACGCTCATGGCGTTAGCCGGGGCGGTGGTTTCAAAGCCGACGCCGAAGAAGACCACTTGCTTGCCAGGATTCTTGACGGCGAGATCGACGGCGTCAAGAGGCGAGTAGACGACGCGCACATCGCCGCCGCGGCCTTTGACCTGGAAGAGGTCGCTCTCGGTGCCGGGGACGCGCAGCATGTCGCCGAAGGAGCAGAAGATGACGCCGGGCTGTGCGGCAATGGCAAGGGCTTTGTCGATGAGCTCGAGCGGCGTGACGCAAACGGGGCAGCCGGGGCCGTGAATCATTTCGACACTCGCGCCGGGTCCGGACGGGAGCATCTGGTCGATTCCATTTTTGATAATCGAGTGGGTTTGACCGCCGCAGACTTCCATGATCTTCCACGGGCGCGTCGTAATCTGGGCGATCTCGCGGGCGAGCGCTCGAGCGATTTCGCCGTTGCGGAATTCGGTGAGGTACTTCATCGTTTTTCTGCAGCGGCGTTAGCGTTGTTAGCGGAGTTAGCGGAGTTGGAACCAGCACCGCGGTCATCCTTGGAACAGCTCCCATCCGGACAACTCGATTGCGGCGTTCTAGCGGCGCGGGCAAAGGCTTCTTCTTCGCCGGCCAGTTCTTGGTCGAGCACGCCGAGGGCGCGAAAGTCGGCGAGGGTCTGCTCGGCGGTTTCCTCGTCGATTTTCGAGATAGCAAAGCCGACGTGGACGATGGTGTAATCGCCGACGACAACCTCAGGCACGTAGTCGAGGCAGACGTTCTTGACCACGCCGCCAAAGTTGACGCGGCCGACGCGGATCATGCCGTCGGAGGTAATCTCTTCGACTTTTCCGGGAATGGCGAGGCACATAGCAACCTTGTTATACCTCTGTGGCCCAATGGTCAAATGTGATTTGAATCACCAGCAGCCAATCATTGACGGCTCGAAGAGCGCGGCCTGAAAAAGGCCTCAAATAGCGACAAAAAGGGGCTGTTCTTTTGACGTTTGGCACCGTTTGGCGTCGCGGTTTTTGAGGACTCGTATTGATTATAAATGGGTTAAATGGAAAGTATGCCCCAAAACGGGTGGGAGGCGCAAGGGGTAGAAAGGCGGGGATCAGGGGAGCGGGGACATGGAACGTCAGGTAGCCGGTAGCCGGCGAGGAAAGCCTGGTTGAACGCTCATGGTCCAAGTATGCGGCGAAAAGCGGAAATGATCGGCAAAGTTCGCGGTAGTATTTGCGGAATGTTTTCAGCGGGTTACGCTGGGAGGGCTGCGGCGCGGGATTTGACTTTGGTGCGATAGGACGCGGCAACGGCGTGGCAACGGTTCTTTCGCCCGCTAAAGCGGGCTTGAGTAAGAGGGAACGGGTGAGTTGGAATGTGCGGGTCAGGAGACCGCACGACAGCCGGTCTTCCACCCCAGCAAGCCAAGAACGGGCTTCCCGGGGGCCCCGGTCTGGAGACCGGCGCTACAAGCGGCGTTTTATGCGCGTTAGTCGGAGGCGATGAGCTCGCCGGAGACAATGGGCCGGGTGCGTGGCAACTGGCCGCGGGAAGCAGCCACGCCAAAAGCCGCGAGCACGGCAGCGAAGACGACGAGCTTGGCAAAGTTGCCGGAACGTGTTTCCGGCAGAACTCTCCAGAGAAGCAGGAGGACGGAGTGGGCGGCGGTGGCGGCCCAGACGGAGCCGTAAAAGTAGCGGCGCTCAACCCCTTCGCCTTTGGTCGATGGGCCGACGCGGGGCAGCTTGCCCATGATCCCGAGCAGCAGGATGATGGCGCAGAGCGGCGAGTAGGCGTAGTAGTAAATCTGCTTGAGGTGCCAGACGCCGGTGATCGAGGCCAGCACCAGGCCGGTCAAATTGAGAAGCGTGAAATTGAGCACGGCGTTCCAGGCGAAGGTGTAGCAGACGCGCCGGTAGAGCGGGTTGGGCCGGTCTTCGTCGAAGCGCAGAATGTAGGGACGCGGCTCGACGCCCGGGAGGCGGCCACGGAGGCCGGCGATTCCGGTGCCAACGAGGACGGCGGCGAGCCAAGTCCAATTGACCCAATGGAAACCACGGGAGAACACGGAGAAGGTGAGCGGCCCGGGGGCAATAAAAAAGACCCAAATCCAGATGGGCCAATGCGCCAACCGGTAGAGGCGAGTGTTGCGCTCCCGGAACCGGCGCTCTTCAGCGAATTCAAACTTCCCGTTGTAGGACATCTCGGTTGAGTCTCGCAGAGGAGGAGCGAGCGAGTCAAATCGAAATTGCGAGCAGGGAGCCGTGTGATTACCCGACGAACTGCAAGATCGCCGGGTCCATCTCCGCGCTACATTGGAGCGGGACCATGTGACCGCAGCCGGGAATCACGTCGAGCTGGGATTGTGGAATGAGCTTGTGCATGATCTGGGCCTGATCGGCGGGAGCAATCCGATCCAGAGATCCCCAGACGATGAGTACCGGCATCTTCAATTGCGGCAGCAAGTTGTCGGTCACGTCCTGGGCGGTCATCATGGAAGCGAGCGCGCGCTTGATGACCCAGGCGTTGCGGCGGGAAATGCGCAAAATGTCGCGCGTCATGAAGGCCGGAACCGCCGGCGGATTTGGCATGAGCAGGGCATCGAGCTGGTCCAACTGCTGGGGCGAGGTTGGGGTAAAGAGCCCGGTGTCCCAGGCAGGCTTGATGTTGAGGCCGACGGAATCGATGAGCATGAGCTTGCGTACACGTTCAGGATGGTCGGATGCGATTAACTGCACGATCCATCCGCCCATCGACCAGCCGCCGAGGTCGACCTGCTTCAAGCCGAGCGTATCCATGAAGGCCAAAACAACAGCGGCCTGGTCACGCACGGAATAGGAAAAATCGGCGGGCTGCTGGCTGCGACCGAATCCGATCAGGTCGGGCATGTAGACGCGGAAACCCGCTTGGGCCAGAACGGGCGCGACGTTCCACCAGTCCTCTGCGTGGCCGCCTAGGCCGTGGACGAGAATGACCGGCCGGCCGCTCGCAGGTCCCATTGCGAGGTAATGCATGCGGTAGCCTTCAACTTTGATCGAGTGGTTTTCGAAGCCGTCGAAATGTTCCTGTAAAACCACCCAGGCGTTGAAGTAGGTCAAGGGGCGCAGGTAGAATCCAAGCCCGGCAATTGCCGCCAGCGCAAGCACAGCAAGAAATACCCGCATCACCGATTTCATCGGTCTAGTCATGGACGGAGCGCCTTTCGTTGCGCAGTTGCTCAGCCCGCTGCCAGCCCTTTTCGATCACGCGCACGGTGATGGGATCGAGGACGAGGGCACTATGACTGGACCATTCGGAGCGCTCGACCCAGCGGACGGCGTCGGCGTCAGAGGCGGCGCGGAGCTCGCCACCTGTGACGCGGCAGAGGTAGTCGGCGATGACGTAGTGGTAGCGGACGCGGCCGCCTTCGCGATGGATGCGGTCGAGAAGCTCGATGAGCTCGATGGGCTCAACGTGGAGGCCGGTTTCCTCGCGCACTTCTCGCACCGTGCCGGCGGCGAGCGCTTCGCCGACTTCGAGCATGCCGCCAGGGAGCGTCCAGTGGCCCTTGAGTGGCTCGGCGCCGCGGCGAACAAGAAGCACGCGGGCGTCCTGAACGACGACGGCGCCCACGCCGACGAGGGGCGTCTGAGGGTACTCGCGTTCGATCCTGCTGTCCATGTTGCTGTCCATAACGCAGCCGGGGCGATAAGCCAATTCTGTCACGGAAGGAGAGGAGATGCGTCTCCCACTCCACGGACCCCGGCTCTTCGAGCCACCCATCCGTGGGGACCCGTCCCAGAAGGCGGACCGAGGCGAATCACTTGCCTCCCGCTATCATCAAATAGACACCAAAGGGGGAAAAGATGACCGAGTTCACGCTGAAGATCGATGGGATGCATTGCGGCGCCTGTTTGCGGCGCGTGAGCCAGGCGCTGGCCGCGACGCCGGGGGTCTTGGTGAAAGAGCTCAAGATGGGGGCGGTCACACTGAGTTCCGATGAGGAGCCTGCGCCTCTCGGTTTGGTCATCGCCGCCATTGCCAAGGCCGGTTACACGGCGCATTTGGAATCAAGTGGCGTCAATTTGGTTTCGTCCCGAGCGGCCACATCCCAAAAAGATTGACCGGATTGGATTGACCCATGGCCGGACACTCGACAGAATCGCTGACGCTTCCCGTTCTGGGGATGACGTGCGCCAGTTGCCAGCACCACGTGGAAGAGGCGCTTCGCGCGACCCCGGGAGTGGACTCGGCGCGCGTGGACCTGATGGCGAATCGCGCGAGCGTGGTGTTTGACCCTGCGCTGGCCGCGCCGGAACAACTGGTGGAGGCGATTCGCGGGGCCGGCTATGACGCGGTGCTGCCGAGGGCGGGCGAAGGCGGAGATCACGCCGAACATGCTGTGGCGGGCGCGGACCTGAAGGCGTGGGTGACGCTTGTGGCGGGCACGGCGGCGATGCTGCTGGCGATGCCGCTGGGCCCAGAAATGGGAATGGGGATGGGCGCAGCGGATCGCGTGGTGATGCGCGTGATGCCGTGGCTCTATGCGCTGCCGGCGAATGGGTTGCGGTGGTTTCTGCTGGCGATGACGGCGGCGGTTGTGGCGTGGGCGGGACGCGGGATTTATGTGAGCGCCATCAGCGCGCTGGGCCACGGCACAACGAACATGAACACGCTGGTGAGTCTGGGAACGAGCGTGGCGTTTGCATATTCCGCTTATGCGACGATCGCACCGGGGCCGGGACGCAATGTCTATTTCGACGCGGTGCTGTTGATCGTTGGATTTCTGTTGCTGGGCAAGAGCCTGGAGGGAAGGGCGAAGCGGCGGGCGCTGGCGGCGCTCAATGCACTTTCAAGACTGCAGCCAGTGAGCGCGCGCAGGATTGTGGATGGCGTTGAGACCGTGGTGCCGCTCGAAGAAGTGAGGCCCGGCGACAGCATCGCGGTACTGCCGGGGGAACGCTTTCCTGTGGACGCGACGATTATTCAGGGACGCACGACCGTGGATGAGTCGATTCTGACGGGCGAGTCGACGCCGCTTGCGCGCGAAGTGGGCGGGCGCGTGCTTGCCGGGTCGCTGAATTACGACGGCGCGGTGGTGTGCCGGGCGGAGTCGCTGGGCGAGGCCACGGTGCTGGCGCAGATTGCGCGCATGGTGGACCAGGCGCAAAGCTCGCGCGCACCAATGGAGCGGCTGGCCGACCGGGCGAGCGCGATTTTTGTGCCGGTGGTGCTGGGGTTGGCGGCGGTGACGTTCGCGGCGTGGCTGATTGCGGCACACTCGCTGCCGCTGGCGCTGGCGAACACGGTGGCGGTGCTGGTGATCGCGTGTCCGTGCGCGATGGGACTTGCTGTGCCCGCCGCGCTGACGGTGGCTGTGGGCCGCGGCGCGCAACTGGGCGTGCTGTACAAAGGCGGCGAGGCGCTGGAACGGCTGGCGCATCTGGACGCGGTGGTTTTGGACAAGACGGGAACGATTACGGTGGGGCGGCCGGTGCTGGAGGCGGTTCATGTGATCGCCGGACACCCAGAGGACGATTTGCTGCGCATGGCGGCGGCGGCAGAGGAGCGATCGAATCATCCGCTGGCGCTCGCAGTGATTGACGCTGCGAAAGCGCGGGGCCTGAAGTGGCAACAGGCGGAGGATGCGCAAGTTTTGCCCGGGCGCGGGCTGACTGCGCGCGTGGAGGGGCACAATTGCATGCTGGGTAATGAGGCGCTGTTCGGCGAGAATCGCATTGCGCTGCCGAGCGTTGCGGCGCCGGAGCCGGGAGTGACGCGGTTGTGGATGGTGCTGGACGGCGCGCCTGCCGGTTATTTCGACGCGCGCGATGCGCTGCGGCCGGATGCGGCGGAAGCGGTTGCGGCGCTGCGGAGTGCAGGACTTCGCGTGCTGATGCTTACGGGCGATTCGGCCGCCGCGGCGGCGCCGATCGCCGAGCAGGCAGGGATTACGGAAGTGGAAGCGCGGCTCGATCCGGCGGGAAAGGTCAAGCGGATTCGCGAGATGCAGAAATCGGGGCTTCGCATTGCCATGGTGGGCGACGGCATCAACGATGCGGCAGCGCTGGCGCAGGCCGACGCAGGCATTGCGATGGGAACTGGAGCCGATTTGGCGCAGGAGGCCGGCGATGTGCTGCTGCTGCGCACGCAGCCGGCGTCGATTCCCGCGGCGCTCGCGCTGGCGCAGGAGACCGTGCGCGTCATGCGGCAGAACCTGGGATGGGCTGTGGGCTACAACCTGATTGGGATCCCGCTGGCTGCGGGGCTGCTGTATCCCGCATTTCACATTCTGCTGACGCCGTGGCTGGCGGCGGCGGCGATGGCGCTGAGTTCGGTGTGCGTGCTGGGGAACAGTTTGCGTCTGAGAGGATGGCAACCGAAACTGCCAGCCTCTAGCTCCTAGCTTCCAGCTTCTTTCGTGCCGCCCCTACGGGGCTGATGAGAAACGAAGGGACGCTTTCCCAAAGCTGCGTCCGCCACGGCGGACTTGCCCTGGGCTAACTTCGGCGCTTCCTCCGGGAGCAGGTGCGATGGCGGGCGCGCGGACATGCTGAACAAAGACACGTTAAACTAAGCGCAGGTTCCGTTTGTGCGCATCCTAACCCGCTACATTCTCGGCGAAATCCTCTCGCTCACGCTCATCGGTTGCGCGCTTTTCACGTTCATTCTTTTCATGCCGCAACTGCCGCACATCCTTGAGGTGGTGGTGCGCAACAGCTCCACCCTCGCGGACGTGGCGGAGGTGTTTCTCTTCACCCTGCCCAACCTGTTCAAGGTGACGATTCCCATGGCGGTGCTGTGGGGCATTCTGCTGGGGCTGAGCCGGCTGGCTTCAGACAGCGAAATTATCGCCATGCGCGCATCGGGGCTGGGCATCGGGTACTTTGTGCGCGTGGCGTCGATTGTGGCGATCGGGGGCACGCTGCTCGGGCTGGGCAACTCGCTGTATCTTGCGCCACGCGCGAACCAGGCGATCATCGAGATGGAGCAGTCGCTGGAGACGTCGCAGGCCAGCTACGAGATTGAGCCGCGCATTTTCTACGAGGACTTTCGCAACTACGTTCTCTATGTGCAGGACGTGCGCTCGGGGACGGGCGCGGCCAACTGGCGGCAGGTTTTCATGGCCGACGTTTCGGATCCCGCGAATCCGCTGATTACGACGGCTGCCTCGGCGACGGTAGTGACGGATAACACGCAGGAGCTGCTGATGCGGCTGCGCGACGGCGTGCGCGATGAGACCGTGGCTGACGAGCCTGAGCAGTCGAACATCTCCACGTTCACCACCACCGATTTGCCGCTGATGCTGGGCCAGCAGAACGACGTGCACCTGGGGCGGCTGGATACCGCTCTTTATGCGATGCCGCTGAGCACGTTGCTGCAGCGCACGAGCGGGCCTGACGGGAAGCGATTCCAGATCGAGCTGCACAACCGGTTTGCCTTTCCCGCTGCATGCCTGGTGCTGATGCTGGTGGGCGTGCCGCTGGGCGTGGCGTCGCGGCGGGGCGGCAAGAGCTCGGGGTTAGTGTTCACGATTCTGCTGGTGTTCGTCTACTACTTCCTCTCTTCGACGGGGATTGCGCTCGGCCACCAGAACAAGCTGCCGGCGTTCATCGCGGTATGGTCGGCCAACCTGCTGTTTGCCGCCGCGGGAACATTTCTGCTGTGGCAGATGGCCACAGGAGGGCGAATCCTGAGCGCGATTTCCGCGTGGATTGCGCGGTCGCCCAAACCGGCGGCCGCTGCGAAGCGAAACGGATCTGCGCTGACCGAACTGCTGGAAAAGCTGAAGCCGCGCAACGGGGCCGCGGCGAAGGGAAAATCGCGGGGCATCATTCCGCGGATCATCGATGAGTACATCGTGCGCGAGTTTGCCGGCCTGTTCGTGCTGGCGCTGGCCGGCTTTGTTTTGCTCTTGATTATCTTTACGTTCTTCGATCTGCTGGGCGACGTTTTGCGCAACCATATTGCGCTGGCCATTGTAGGCGAGTATCTGCTGAACCTGACGCCGAGCATGCTCTACCAGATCGCGCCGCTGGCGGTGCTGATTGCCGTGCTGGTGACTTTCAGCGTGCTCAACCGCAACAGCGAGATCGTCGCGATGAAGGCGACGGGCATTAGCCTCTACCGGCTGGTGGTTCCAATCGTGACGATTGCTGCTTGTCTGGCCATCTGTCTCTTTCTTTTCGACCAGTACTATCTGCCGCAGGCCAACCGCAGGCAGGAGTCGCTGCGCAACGTGATCAAAGGCCGCCCGCCGCAGACCTACCTGAACCCCGAAGAACACTGGATCTTCGGACCGAAGGCCGCTCCCGGCGAATCCGGCTGCATTTTCTACTACGAATTCTTCGACCCGGACACGAACGAGTTTGCCAATCTCTCGGTCTTCGAGTTCGAGCCGTCTACGTTTCAACTGACACGGCGAATCTTCGCCAAGCGAGCCGTCTGGGATGAAGATTCCCGGAACTGGCACTTTGAGAACGGATGGGTGCGCGACATCCAGGGGGCCAATGTGACGGCGTACCGGACGTTTCTCGAAACGTCGTTCCCGGAGATGCGCGCAGCGCCGGACTACTTCAAGAAAGAGGCCCTGGAGTCGCAGGAGATGAACTTCGGCCAGCTTGACCGGTACATTCGCGACCTGCGCCAGAGCGGATTCGACACCAAGCGGCTGAGCGTTGCGCTGTGGCAAAAACTCTCCTATCCGATGGTTGCGGTGGTCATGGCTGTTCTGGCCATTCCGTTTGCGCTCTCCATGGGACGTCGTGGATCGATCACGGGAATCGCAGTGGCCATCGGCGTGGCGCTTGCGTACCGGGTGGTCGACACCCTGTTTGGCGCCATGGGCAATGTGAATTACCTTCCCGCGTCGATGGCCGCTTGGTCGGCTGACATTCTATTTGGCCTCGTCGGCGGCTACCTGCTGCTGAAGACGCCGACGTGAAAAAGGCCGGGACTAAGGGACTGAGGGACTGAGGGGGCAGAGAACAGGGAATAGAGCGTTTTCCGCGCCATCTTCGACCTGAATGGAATCAATCGTAGAATAGAGCTATGCTCGGCGATCTCGCCCCCCTTTACAGCTACATGCGCCGCTACCGCTGGCAGTACGTGCAGGGGACGCTGGCGTGTATCGCGACGAATATCGTCGCCGTGCAGTTCCCGCGCGTATTGGGGATGGCCGTCAACCGGATCCAGCAGGGAACCACTCGGGAACTGATTTTGATTTTCGCGTTGATTCTGGTGGCCATCAGCCTGGTGAAGGGCGTATTTCTCTACGCGCAGCGCTGGATCCTGATCGGCATTTCGCGCGAGATCGAGTTCGACCTGCGCAACGACCTGTTCCGCAAGCTCGAAATCCAGGACTCGGGTTTCTACCAGCGCTACCGCACCGGCGACATCATGGCGCGCATGACTAACGACCTGAACGCGGTGCGCATGCTGCTGGGACCGGCGCTGATGTACAGCGCCAACACGATCTTCCTGAGCGTCTTCGCGCTTTTCTTCATGCTGCGCATCAGTCCCTACCTGACGCTGGTGGCGCTGGCGCCCATGCCGCTGGCCAGCATTCTCGTTCAGTACCTCGGGCGAAGGATTCACGAGCGCTTCGAGCGCATCCAGGCCAGCTTCTCCGATATCTCCGCGCAGGCGCAGGAGAACTACTCCGGCGTGCGGCTGATCCGGGCCTTCGCGCGCGAGGAGTCGCAGATCGGTCTCTTTGAGCGGCTCAACCGGCAGTACATCGGGCGCGCGCTGCGGCTGGTGCAACTGATGGGCATGCTGTGGCCGACGCTCGAATTCATTCTCGGCATTTCGATGGTGATTACGCTGCTGGCCGGCGGGCACCTGGTTCTAGCAGGGCGCATCAACGTGGGCCAGTTCGTCGCGTTCAGCACCTACATGATCATGTTGATCTGGCCCATCATCGCCGTGGGCTGGGTGATCAACATCTTCCAGCGCGGCACGGCTTCGGTGACGCGCATCGATGAATTGCTCAAAGCCGAGCCTGCCATCACCGACCAGCGCCGCTCCGCGGTTTCGAGCTTTGGACCGGAGACGGTGCTGAATGGAGAAATCGAATTCCGGCATCTCAACTTCAGCTACGGCGAGACACAGGTGCTTCGCGACATTTCGCTGCGGATTCCTGCGGGATCGAGCCTGGCCATCGTGGGGCCGACGGGCTGCGGCAAGTCGACGCTCGCGAATCTCATTCCGCGCATTTACGACGCGCCGGAGGGGACGCTGTTCATCGACGGCCGGCCAGTGCGCGAGTATCCGCTGGCCGTGCTGCGGCGCAACATCGGCATGGTGCCCCAGGAGACTTTCCTATTCAGCGAAACTATCCGCGAGAACCTTGCATTCGGCGCGCCGAACGCGAGCCCGGAGGAACTGTTGGAAGCGGCCGAGGCGGCGCACATCCGGCGGGAGTTCGAGGAGTTCCCGCAGGGATTTGAAACCATGGTGGGCGAACGCGGCGTGACGCTCTCGGGGGGCCAGAAGCAACGCTCGGCAATTGCGCGTGCGCTGGTGCGGCGGCCGGCGATCCTGATTCTGGACGACGCGCTGGCCAGCGTGGACACTTATACGGAAGAGCGCATCCTGGGCGGCCTGCGCAGCTACACAGCCACGGCAACCACGATTCTGATCTCGCACCGGGTGTCGACCGTGCGCAACGCCGACCGCATCGCGGTGCTGGACAAGGGACGAATCGTCGAGGTGGGACGGCACGAGGAACTGCTTGCGCTCGACGGCTACTACGCCAGCCTCTACCAGAAGCAGCAACTGGAAGAAGAGCTGACGGTGGCGGGATAAAGCAGCGGAGTTCGCGGAGATAGCGGGGTTAGCGGAGTTGGCGCGGCACCGAAGCTATGCGGTCCAGGATGAGCCGGCAATCGCATCCCGGTCTGTCTGCATGGGCTCCGTTTCCGGCGGCCGGCGCATGGGCAGGGTAGACGATGACACCGAAGCCGGATCGGCATTCGGATCCCTTGCCACCTCGCGCCAGGCATCGCGCACATTGCGCACGCAGCCGACGGCGTGCTCGAACTTTGCCTTCGACGCCGATTGCGAAGCCTGCAGGATCTGGGCAAAGATGGCGGCGTAAAATTCGCTGAGCGATTGCGCCGGGCGGCCGCCTACATCCATGCGCAGCCGCGCCTGCAGGTGAATAATGATGTCGAGTGCGCGCTTGACCGACGCTCGGCGGCCGTCGGCGTCGCCGCGCTCGACGGCGGCGATGGCGGCATAAAGAAAGCGGATGATGCCGTCGTAGAGTGCGACCACAAGGTCGACGGCCGAAGCGCCTTCCAGCGCGTGTTCGCGGTAATTTGCCATTTGGATGCGATTCCTTATCCGTTCAGGTTCTGGTCAAACCCGGTGATCGCCGAGTAAAGCTCGTTCATTCCGTTCAATTCGGTCGGCAACTGCTGCAAGATCTGGTTGGCCTGGTTGAGCTCAAGTGTGAGGCTCGACTGCTCGGCGGAGATCAGGCTCTGCTCCCGGGAGATTTCGGAATTGAGCGTGGATTCAATGGTGCTGTTGGAGTTCTTGGCAAGCGAAAGAATTCCCGTGGACGAGCTGGTGCCCGCGCCGGTGAGCATGTTGTTGAAGGTCTGGCCCCAACTGTTGGCGTTCTGGAAGAAGCCCACGACGCTGGAGTAGTCGGAGTTCAAAACGGAATCGAGCGAGTTGGCGTCGAAGGTGAGCGAGCCATCGTTGTTCACGCTGATACCGAGGCTGGACAGGTTGTTGATGTCGGCGGAGGTGTTGTAGTTGAGCGCCGTGGTGATGGGGCTGGTGGTGTCGACAATGTTGGAGGTCACGGTGAGCGCGCCCGCCGAGCCATTCGTGCCCGAGGTCAGGGTCAGCCCGGTTCCGGCCTGGTCAAGCACCGCCGAGACGCCGGACAAGCCGTTGATGGCGCCCAAGAGACCGGAGAGGGTGTTGTCGGAGGAGTCGAGAGTAATGGTCTGGGCCGTGCCGCTGCCTACTTGAATCGTGAGGGAACCGGAGAGCGTATCGTTGGCGCCGGCGACCGCGCCCAGAGTGCCGATGTCGGGCGTCGAGCTGGTGTATTTGGTGGTGTCGGAGTAGAGAAGCGGCGTCGGCGCGCTGGAAGTGAGCGCGGAGGTGACTGTCAAGGCGCCGCTCGACCCGGCGGTTTGCGAGGTGAGCGTAAGCATGGACTGGCCGTTGCTGGTGGCGATTTCGGCATTGACGCCGAGATTGGCCGCGTTGATTGCAGCCGCGAGGCCGGAGAGAGTGTCAGGCGTGGAGGAGTCGCCGACATTGACGGTTTGCGCCGTGCCGCCGCCCACCTGGATGGTCATCGAACCGGACATTGTGAGATCCGCTGCGGACGAGACCGGATCGATGTATCCGTTCGGGCTGAGCGTGTTGAAGCCGCCGAGAAGCTCCTGCTGGAGCAGGGAGAGCGTGGGCGATCCGAACAGCGGCTCGGCATTCCCGGAGCTGTCCTGCCCTTCCTGGGTATTGATGGCGCTGATGAGCGAGTTGTAGTCGGTGACGAATTGGTTCACCGTGCTTTCGACGCCCGAGTTGTCGCTGGCGATGACCACCTGGACCTGCTCCAGGGTGTTGCCGGACTCTTCAGCGCTGGGCGCGAGCAACTGGAAGGTGACACCGGGGATGAGATTGCTCACGGTGTTCGAGGCGCTGGTGAGAGGCACGCCGTCGATGGTCAGGGAGGCATCCTGGCCGTTGACGCCGACGTTATATTTGAGCGCGCCGGTGGGGTTGGAGCCGGTGGCTATGTTTGCGTCGGCCAGCGCCGATGTGACGGTCAACTGCCCGGCCTGGCCGGAGGAACCAGAGACGAGGCTCAGCCGGGAGCCCGAGGAGTCGGCGAGCACATTGGCGGTGAGTCCGAGATTCGCCGAGTTGATGGCGGAGGCAATGTTGGCCAGAGTGTCATTCCCGCTGCCGGTATAGATGGTGTTCGCGGCCGGCTGCGCTGGCGCCGCGCCGATCACGACGGTTTCGGTTGTCCCGTTCCCCAACTGGATGGTCATAGAGCCGGAGAGCGCATCGGAGGCATTGGTGATCGAGTCGAGGTAGCCGCTCGAGGTCTGAGCGAGGTTGTTCACCACCACCGTGTGCGTGCCTGCCGTCGCCGAAGAGGAGGCCGCCGTCAGCTCAAGCACGCTGGTGTCGGAGCTCGATCCTTCCTTTTGCGCTAGGATGCCCTGAAAGTCGGTGAGCGAACTCATGTCGTTGGAGAGATTGGAGAAGAGAGTGCCCAGGCTCGAGATTGCCGTGTCCTGGCTCTCGAGCGCCGTCAACTGGGTCTTCCAGGGCGTCTCGACATTTTGGAGGTTGCCAACGATTTCGGCTACGGTGGAGCTGACGTCAAATCCCGCACCGCTGGTTGGCGACCCGAAACTCAGTCCGACTGTGCCCATCGATCCCTCCATGGAAGAGCCAAGCAGCCCATGAACCAACCGCCGTGCGGGGCCGATTGGAGAATTCTCATCAACGCGGGTGGTTATGACTCAAGCAAAGAGGGGCGCCCGCCGGGCGCCCCTCCCTGGTGATCGGCATTTCTGCCTACTTCATTACTGCAGGAGCTTGGTGACTTCCTGCTGCATGCTGTTGGCCTGGGCCAGAGCGGCGATGCCGGTTTGGCTCAGGATTTCGTACTTCGACATGTTGGAGGATGCCGCCGCATAGTCGGTAGCCTGCACCGCGTTCTGCGCCGACTGGATGTTTTCCTGCTGTGTGCTCATCACGCCGCTGACGGCATTCAGCGTGTTGATCTGCGCGCCAATGTAGCCGTCCTGCGCGGCCACGTCGGCGATGGCGCCGTTGAGAGCCGTCAGAGCGGACTCTGCGTTGCCTTGTGTAGTCAGGTTGGTGGCAGCCAGGTCGGCGGTGGTGTCTCCGCCTGCGGCGGTCACGTACTCGATGGTATTGATGCCCTTGGTGCTTGCAACGAGCGTGGGCGCCGCGGCCTGATCGTCCGTGGTGTCCTCGACCGTGCTGGCCGTGGTCGTCATGCTGACGTTGGCGTTGGTGTTGGTGAGCAGGATGCCCGTGTCGCCAGAGGCGTCGGTGCCGGCGGCGATTCCCGCGGCGCCCGCGGTCGTAAAGCTGGCGGTGACACCGGGAATTCCATCTTTGTTGATCTCCTGGATCAGCCCGCTCACTGTGGTGGCCGTTGTGGCGATGGTGCTCGTCGTATTATCCGGGTTGGTAATGGTGAAGGTGAGCGCGCCGGAAACAGTGTCGCTCATGGCGGCTGCCGTGGTCAGCGCGGGCGGAGCAGCGCCGTTGTCGACCGACAGATCGAGAAACTGGCCGGCAGAGCTCTGCTGCACCTGGCCCCCCGCATCGCCCATATCTGCCGAAGACAGCGAAGCAAAGTACAGATCGTCAACCGAGGAGCTCTGCGTGGAAGAGTCGCCGGTATAGATGGCGACGCCAGCCGCGGCGCCGGTGAAGACCTGGTTCTGGTTGTAGGTTGTGGTGTTGCCGATGTTGTTGATCTCGGAAAGGATCGACTGATACTCCTGGTTGGCCGCGGCATCCTGGGTGGAGTTGAGGGTGCCGTTCGAGGCTTCGGTGGCCAGCGTGACTGCGCGGTTGAGCAGACTGGTAACCTGCGAAAGCGCGCCATCGGCCACTTGCAGCATGCCTACGCCCTCTGTGGCGTTGGTTTCTGATTGCGTCAGCGCCGTCTGGTTGGCCTCAAGGCCGTTGACCAGCGAAAGGCCGGCGGCATCGTCCGCGCCGGAGTTGATCTTCGATCCCGAAGACAACTGTTGCAGCACGGTTTGCAGGCTGTTGTTGGTGTTGTTGAGATTGTTCTCCGCATACACCGCGGAGAGGTTGTTTAAGACACCCAGGGACATGGGGTTCTCCTTGTGGATGCGGTGATTTGCGGATCCAGTGCCGGATGCGCATCCCTGTGTATAGCCCTGGGTTGCTGCTCGCGGTCTGGAGCCGACGCATCTGGCCCCTATTTCGGCGCGGTACCAATGGACTTTACGGATGTGCAGTTTGTGTCTCGCGGGGGGACAGTTCTGTCTCGTTTGTTTTGTTTTTTTAACGTTTACCGGCTGATGCCGATAACGGACGCGAGGGAGATAGGACGATGATCGAACTGACCCGGCTGAACGGCCGCCCGATGGTGGTCAATAGCGATCTGATCAAGACTGCGGAGGCGTCTCCGGATACCATGCTGACCCTGATCAACGGGGAAAAGCTGATTGTGCGCGAGGAAATCGCCGAAGTTGTCAAGCGGATTCTGGTGTATCGCGCGCGGCTGCTGGCCGTGGTGGCGAAGCGGCCGCACCACTTCGGGGATCTGGAGCGCGCGGCGGCTCTGATTAGTCTCGATGCGGAAGGCTCGCCCCCTGCGTCGCCGCAAAAGCCAAAGCCAGACCGCGACGCCGAGCAATAGCATTTGCGGTGGTAATTCTTTCAGGAGCTACATATGGATAAGGCGAGCGTTGGAGGAGCGGTTCTTGCAGTCACGGGCATCACCGCCGGATTGATCATGGAAGGCGGGAACGTGAGCCAGATCCTGCAGCCCACGGCGGCGCTGATTGTTTTCGGCGGCACGCTAGGCGCGGTGCTGCTGCAATTCCCGCTGACCACGGTGGTGAGCGCGTTCCGGGGCCTGGGGCATGTTTTCGCAGCGCCGCAAAAGCAGGACACGCACCTGATTCGCCAGATGGTTAGCTTCGCCAACAAGGCGCGGCGAAACGGAGTGGTTTCGCTCGACGCCGATCTAGGGACCATCCAGGATCCGTTTCTCAAGCAAACTCTGACGCTGGCTGTGGACGGCACGGAGCCGGCGGACTTGCGCAAGATCATGCGCGTGAGCCTGGATTCGATGACTGAAGATGAGGAGCGGCTGCCCGCGGTCTTTGAGTCGGCGGGCGGATTCTCGCCCACCATCGGCATTCTGGGCGCGGTGCTTGGCCTGATCCAGGTGATGCAGCATCTGGACAACATCACGGAAGTGGGACGCGGCATCGCCGTGGCCTTTGTGGCGACGATCTACGGCGTGGGCGTCGCCAATCTTTTCTTTCTTCCTTTTGCGGGCAAGATGCGGTTGCGCATTCGCAACGGGCATCGCCGCCGCGAGATGATGCTGGAGGGCGTGATTTCGATTCTCGAGGGGATGAACCCGCGCATGCTGGAGATCAAGCTGACGGGCTTTCTGGACGACGCAAACCGCGAGGATAAGGAGCGCGCCGCATGAATCCCCGCGTGCCCCGCAGCCGCGTGACTCATGACCGCTGGCTGGTTTCCTATGCCGACTTCATCACCCTGCTTTTCGGTTTGTTCGTGGTGATGTACGCCTTCGCCAGGTCCGACCAGAAGAAGCAGGCGCAGGTATCGCAGGCGATTGACGCCGCCTTAAACTCGATGGGCCTCATGTCCAATGCCGCAAGGCAGGAGGCGGACAGCAGCGCGGCATCCGATGCGGTGATGAGCGAAATCGTAGCTTCGCCGGCGCAGGTGAAGCAGGATTTGAATCGCATAAAGAGCGATCTGGCGACGACGCTCTCGCGGCAGATTGCCGCGCACACGGTTTCTCTCGAGATGGGCCCCGATGGCCTGGTGATCAGCCTGCGCGAGGCGGGATTCTTCGAGTCGGGCTCCGCCGTGCCCAAGCCGGAGGCGCTGCCGACGCTGCGCCAGATTGCGGACAAGCTCGGCCCCACGCCCTACGATTTGCGCATCGAGGGCCACACGGACAATGTGCCCATCCACAACGCGCAATTCGATTCGAACTGGGAGCTATCGACAGCCCGCGCCACGCACATTGCGCGGCTGTTTCTGGATCTGAAAGCCATTCCTGCCGACCGGCTTTCCGCCGCCGGCTATGCCGAGTTCCATCCCGTGGCGAGCAACGACACTGCCGAAGGCCGCGCGGAAAACCGCCGCGTGGATCTGGTGGTGATGCCGCGAACGAAGATCAACTTTGCGGCGGCGAGCAGGAGTCCGTCGGGCCCGTGGCGCAAGGTGACGGATGGGCAGTAGCGGAGTTAGCGGAGCTAGCGGTGTTGGCGGAGTTAGAGCATTTTAGGAAATAGTATAGACTGGTAATTGGCGACACTCCGCGGCGCAGAAGATATGGGGCGACCCTATGGGGATGATTTGCGTCGTAAGTTTCTATCTGCCTACGACGAAGGCG